>Ga0207644_10000018_pt1 | contig 174861 bp, 146 predicted proteins | sample KBSS73metaG_FD_184326 | JGI IMG/M metagenome (GOLD analysis project Ga0207644, IMG submission 184326) | Switchgrass rhizosphere microbial communities from Kellogg Biological Station, Michigan, USA - KBS S7-3 metaG (SPAdes) (version 2) | ecosystem: Host-associated > Plants > Roots >... | reverse complement strand
GGGAAGTGCTAGTCCCAACACGCACCGACGAATGCTTGGAACGGCGATGTTCACGGCTGATGTCATAGGCATGGGGGAAGCGTATCCTCAGCGGCTCCTTAGGACAACGCCTGAACGTCCGCTTCGTGGTCGGTTCCGGAATGTCCGCTTCCGGCCGAGCAGCGGTCTCATCCGACGCTCAGTCGGTTTCCCGCTCCACCTTCAGCGGGCCGGCGAAGCGCACTTCGCGCTGGGGGAAGGGGATCTCCACCCCGTGTTCGCGGAACAGGTGCCAGACCTGCTTGAGCACGTCGGAGCGGATGTTGCCGACGCCTTCCTCGGGATCGTCGATCCAGCACTGGACCTCGAACTCGATGGCGTTGTCACCGAAGGCCCTGAGCCAGACGCTGGGGGCGGGAGTGTTGTGGACGCGGGGGACCGCGCGGGCGGCCTGGAGCATGAGGGCTTCGGCCTGCTCGATATCGGTGCCGTAGGCCACGGTGACCGGCACCTTCACCCGCACGTCGCGTGAGGAATAGGACCAGTTCTCGACCTGGCTGGTCATCAGGATCTCGTTGGGGATCAGGTATTCGATCTGGTCTCGCGTGGTGATCGAGACGGCCCGGATGCCGATCTTCTTGACCTGGCCCACGGCGGTGTCCTTGCCGCTGGAGACGGCGATGACATCGCCCGGCTTGATCGAGCGGTCCATCAGCAAGATCAGCCCGGCAATGAGATTGCCGAAGGTCTTCTGCAGGCCGAAGCCGACCGCGAGGCCAAGGGCCCCGGAGAAGACGGTAAGCGCGGTGAGGTTGATCCCGAGGGCGTCGATCCCGATGAGCGCGGTGAGCACCCAGACGACGATCGAGACCAGCTTCTCGCCAAGCAGGCGCTGGGCCGGATCGAGGTGGGTAAGGCGCGAGAAGGCGCCGCGGATGACCTTGCTGGCGATGCGGCCGAACAGAATGACCGCGGCAAGAACGATCAGCGTGACGACCGCGCGGTACAGCGAGATGCGGGTGTGGCCATAGTCAAAGCCGATGGTGTCGGCGGCATCGGCGACGTCTGCGGCCCAGCGATGCCAGTGGGGTATCATGCGGCGGCGGCCCATGCGGCGAAGCCGCGTTCGAGATCGGCCTGGAGATCGGCCGGGTCCTCCAGCCCGATGGAAAGGCGCACCCCGAAGCGGTCCACCGGGTCGGTCCCGGCAGGCGGCCACGGCGTGGCCGAGCGCGCCGGGCCGGGATCGAGCGGGGTGACCAGGCTTTCGAACCCGCCCCACGAATAGCCAATGCCGAAGAGGGACAGGCTGTCGATCAGGGCGTTGCGGGCCTCGGCCGTGCCGCCTTTCAGGACGACCGAGAACAGCCCGCAGCCGCCAGTGAAATCGCGCTGCCATATCTCGTGCCCGGGCGAGCCGGGGAGCATGGGGCACAGGACGCGGGCGACTTCGGGGCGGCCCTGCAGCCAGTGGGCGAGGGCAAGCGCGCTGGCCGTCTCGCGCTCCAGCCGGACGCCCATGGTGCGCAGGCCGCGCAGGGCGAGGGCGGCATCGTCCGGGCTGACAACCTGGCCCATGACCTGCGCCGTGCGCCGCAGCTTGCCGTACCATTCGGCCCCGGCCGTGGCGCTGCCCATCATCAGGTCGGAATGGCCGCCGACATGCTTGGTCAGGCTCATCACCGAAATGTCGACGCCGTGCGACAAGGCGGCAAGGCCGAGCGGGCTGGCCCAGGTGTTGTCGAGAATGACGCAGGCACCGCGTTCGTGGGCAGTGGCGGCAAGGGCGGGGACGTCCTGCACTTCCATGGTCAGCGAGCCGGGGCTTTCGAGGAGGACCGCCTTCGTCCGCTCGCAGATCAGCTTGCCAAACCCGCCTGCGTCCAGCGGATCGAACCAGCGGGTCTCCACGCCCCATTCCGCCAGCCAGCCGCGAGCCAGCGCGCGGCTCGGGTCATAGGCGTTGTCGGTCATCAGGAGGACGTCGCCCGGGCGGAGGGCGGCAAACAGCGCGCCGGCAATCGCCGCAACCCCCGAGGGGTAGAGCATGGTTCCGCCATCGGCCCCGGCGGCGGGTTCGAGTTCGGTCAGCGCCTCGGCCAGGGCCCACTGGGTGGGGGCGCCGCGGCGGCCATAATAGAACCGGCCATCGGCATTGACGCGCGGGCCGGCCTTCAGGGCGGCGGTGTTTTCATAGAGGTGGGTCGACGCGCGCCAGACCGGCGGGCTGACCACGGCGCCGGGCTGGTCGGCCGTGCCGGTCCATTCCGGGCGGCGGCCGGCCGTGGTCAGGCGGGTGGCGGGGGAGAGCTGGTCGACGGGTCCTTTGGCCATGGCGCCTACCTATCAGGCGGGAACGGCCGCGCCTACCGCCTTTGGCAGTGCCGGATCGGCGCCCCATTCGCTCCAGCTGCCGTCATAGAGGGCGACATCGTCCTTGCCGATCAGGTGGAGGGCGAAGGCAACCACGCAGGCGGTTACCCCGCTGCCGCAGGAGGTGATCACCGGGCGGGAGAGATCGACCCCCGCGGCGGCGAACACCGCCCGCAGATCGGCCGGGGACTTGAATGTGCCATCGGAATTGTAAAGCGCGGTGTAGGGCACGTTGAGCGAGCCGGGAATGTGGCCCGAGGCGAGGCCCGGCCGGCTTTCCGGCACGGCCCCGGTGAAACGCGGCGCGCCGCGCGCATCGATCACCTGCTCGGCCTTGCTGGCGATATTGGCGAGGACCTGGGCCTTGCTGCGCACCTGCGCCGGATCGGACCAGGCGGTGAAATGGCGGTGGCGGCGGGTCTCCACGCCCTTGTCGAGCGGCTGTCCGGCCGCGATCCAGGCCTGGAGCCCGCCGTCGAGGATTGCCACGTGATGGGCTCCGAACATGCGCAGCATGAACCAGGCGCGGGCCGAGGTCTTCACCGCGGAATCGTCATAAAGCACGATGCGGCTGCCATCGCCGATGCCCAGCGCCTCCATCCGGCTGGCGAAACCATCCGGGAGCGGGAGGGTATTTTCGATCGGGGCGGCCGGATCGACGAGGTCATCGAGGTTCATGAACACCGCGCCGGGGATGTGGCCATCCTCGTATTCGGCGCGCGCGTCCCGTCCGGCCTCGGGCAGGTGCTTGGATGCGTCAACGATCCTGAGGTCGCAGGCACCAATCTCGCCGGCCAGCCAATCGACCGACACGAGGCTTTCCATCAACGCGGCTCCTCCACCTCGCTGCGTGTGCGAACGGACTAGCCCCGACGCGGCTCCGCGTCGAGAGGGTTCCACAACCGATTAGCAAAGCCCGCATGAATGTGGCGTGAGAGGAAACGGTGCCGCCCACCCGCTGAGGTTCGGCGAACCGAACTGGCAGCTATGCTGCGAGCGCGCGCTGGCTGACGGCGGCGAAGATGCGGGGCCCCTGGTCGAGGCGGAAGGGGCGCAGCGGGCCGCCGGGAGTGACCGGCGGTTCACCCACCACCAGAGCCGTGGTGCGCGAGGGGCCGGCGCCCTCGACCCGCAGCCGCACCAGCGGCACGAGCAGGCTGGCGTTGCCCGCGCGGATCGGCGTGACGGCGGCGAGCGGCAGGCGCAGGTCGCCTTTCAGTTCAACGGTTTCCCCCTGGCTGAGGGCCGCGACCTCGTGGCGCAGTTCCAGGCCGGCACCGTCCTGCGCGAGCTGGCTGGCCTCGGGCAGCGAGGCGTGGGCGGCAATCATGTCGGCGGCGATGTAGATCGGGCCGAGCGTTGCTGCCGAGCGGTTGGCGAGGGTCAGCCGGTATTGCAGGGTGGCGTTGACGAGGGTGACGCTGAACCGCAGCGGCTCAAGCAGGAATTCGAGCGGTTCGGCGGCAGCTGCCGGCGGAGAAGCGGCGGGTTGCGGCTGGGGGGCCGGGGGCTGCGGGGGAAGGGCGCTGTCCACCGGCCGCGGGCGGATGAAATCCGGCTCGGGCGCCTGTCGGCCCCGCCTCCGGCCCATCACGGCCCACCCCGCCAGCGCCGCCAGGGCACCAAGCAGGGCGGCGGGCAGCAGCCACCACCAGGCGATGGTGGCTGTTGTCGCTTCCGGCGCGGCTGGCTGCTCGGCTCGCGGCGGCAGGGCGGTCGGCGGCGCGAGTTCGGGTTCGGCCTGGGCTGGAGCGGCGGATGGGGCGGCAATTGGGGCTGTAGGCGGGGCGGCGGTTGGGGTGGCCGCCTCGATGGGCTTGGCCGAAGCCGGCGCAGACGGACCCACGGCGGGGGCGCTCCCGCTCCGGGTCGCGGTCGCGGGAGGGATGCTGAGCGTGGGGGTTGGGGCCGGCGCTGGCGGGGACGGGGGCGCAACGGTCGTTGCAGCCGTCGGCGCGGGCGCCGGGCGCACGGGCGCGGCGGGATTGTCGGGATTGACCGGCCCGGGGGCCGGCCTCGCCGCGCCGGGCTGGAGGCGGAAGTCGCTGGCAGATTGCGCCCGGACTGGACCCGACAGGGCGAGCGCCGCCACGGTGGGCAGCGTCAGCAGGCAAGGGGAGAGGCTTGAAATCGCTCGCATTCCGGCTGTGCCAAGCCGGGAACGGGCTGAATAGCAAGTGAACTTTCGTCAACTGGTCGCCGGGGCGTGTTCTTTGGCCGACTTGTGCCCGGGGAGCGTTCGGTTCATGGCGGGGGCATGACCGACCAGACCACTTCCGGCGCCCCGTTGCACCTCGGCCGCCAGAGCGCGCTGCCCGCCTCGCCCGAGGCGGCGGTGCTGGACTATGTGCCCAATCCCCGGGCCGGCACGCTCTACCTCGTACGCTTCGCCGCGCCGGAATTCACCTCGCTGTGCCCGGTTACCGGCCAACCCGATTTCGCGCACCTGGTGATCGACTATGCGCCCGGCGAAACGATCGTCGAATCGAAAAGCCTCAAGCTGTTTCTCGGCGCATTCCGCAACCATGCCGGCTTCCACGAGGACGTCACCGTGGGGATCGGCCAGCGGCTGTTCACCGAGATGCGGCCCCGGTGGGTGCGGATCGGCGGCTACTGGTATCCGCGCGGGGGCATTCCGATCGACGTGTTCTGGCAATCGGGCGCCCCGCCGCAAGGGCTGTGGGTGCCGGAACAGGGCGTTGCCAGCTATCGCGGCCGGGGCTGAGGCGCGGGGCCGCTCGGTCACGGCCGGCGGCGGATTGCCCAGACCAGCGTGCCCGTGGCGCTGACCAGCGCGGCCAGGGCCAGGATCGCGGCGGGATCGATGAGCAGCATGGGGCGAATCTCCTTCTGGGGATTTGCCAATGTTCTCAACATGTTCTCCTGTAGGAAAGTCTCTTCATGCCTTCGCGCCGGGCTTGTCGGTCTGCTCGGCATCGCGCTGACCGCCGGGCGGGGCGACATGGTCGGCCGACCAGGCGCCGCGGGCGCCCAGGGGCCGTTCCGGTCCGGCCGTGGTATCGCGCAGGGTCTGGTGCTCCAGTTCTGAATTGAGCTCGGCCCCGAACAGCAGGGCATAGGCGGACAGATAGGTCCAGGTCAGCAGGACGACGACCCCGGCGAGCGAGCCGTAGGTCGCGCCATAGTGGCCAAGGTTGGCGGCATAGAAGCCGAAGCCGGCGGTCAGCACCACCCAGGCGAGGGCGAACAGCAGCGTGCCCGGCGTGATCCAGCGCCACTTCGCCTCGTCGCGCGAGGGGCCATAGCGGTAGAGCGTGGCCGCCGTGGCCGCGGCGATGATCGCCAGAATGGCATAGGACAACAGCTTGAGCAGGGCCGTCACCACGCCGGGCAGATGCGGCAGGGCCTCGTCGAGCAGGGCCATGCCCGTGGCCGCGCCGAGTGCGAGGACGATCAGCACGACCATGGCCGCCGTCATTCCGATTGCCAGCAGGTTGACGAACAGGAACCCGCGCTTTTCCTGCTCCTCGTAGGCGATGCTGAGCGAGGTGATGATCCCGCCCACGGCGCTGCGTGCGCCGAAGATGGCCAGGGCGAGGGCCACCAGCAAGCCGATGCCCTTCTTGCCGCCGGAGGTCTGGACGACCTGGGTCAGTTGCTGGCCGATGATCTGCGCCACCTCCTGCGGCAAGAGCGTGGTCAAGCGGGCCATCGACCTCGCGACGCCGGCGGGGCTGGCGAACAGGCCATAGGTCAGCACTACGGCGCCGAGCAGGGGGACGAGGGCAAGGAAAGCGTAGAAGGCGACGCCGGCGGAGACCAGCCCGACATTGTCGTCGCCCGCTTCCTTCCAGGTGCGCAGCAGGACTTCCTTCCAGCCCCTGGCCGGGATCTCGGTGGGCGTCGCGGCGTGGAGCCCGCGGGCGGCGGCATCGGGCGAGGCGGGAGAGTGGTCTCGGTGCGGCCGGTTCGAACGTAATGGCGGGCCCTGCGGGGCATCCTTGGGCTTGCCGGTGGCCAGGGCAATTACCAGCAGAATCAGATGCTTGAACGTGAGCGGGCCCTGGTCGACCCGGATCGTGGTTTCCATCGCGCACCTCCAGCCGGGGCAACGCGCGGGAGGCCGATCCGCTCCGGGCCGAACGTGCCCGGCGAGGCCCTGGAGGCTCAAGCCGGCGTGAGCGACTGCATGATCGGCAGCGGATTGAAGTATTCGCGGAACAAGATGATCTGCCCGTCGCGGGCTTCGCACACGGCAATGTAACGATTGCCGTAGGTCCCGCCGTTGTAGAGACGCACGTCGCTGCGGTATTCGGCCATGGCGAAGGCGGGATCGGCGCAGGCATATTCCCGGTCGATCGTGAACTTTGCCTCGGCGAACATGGTTTCGCCCACGGCTGTGAGCAGGGCCACGACCGCTTTGCGCCCCTCGGTCCGCATTGCGCCGCCCGGACCATAAGGCGTTTCGAACACGACGTCGGGATGGGTCAGTTCGGCAACGGCGGCCATATCGTTGCGCTCGATCGCGCGCAGCATGGCGACGAGCAGTTCGCCGGTGGTGGGGGTGCTCATCGCTTCTCTCCGCTTTTGTGATTTAACTGCGGGCGAGGGTGGCAAATTTTGCGGCCGCATGAAAGGCCTCGCGGCGGCGCTCGCGCCGGGCCTCGGCCTCGTCGTCGCGGCCCCAGCGTTCGGCCTGCCAGTCCTCCTCGAGGTTGGCGGCATTCCACAGGGCGGCGAGATCGGCATCCGGTTCGAGCGCGGCGAGGCCCAAGGTGAGCGAGGCGGCCAGCGTGGTGAGCGTCTGCAGCGGCGCCAGCTGGAAGGGATCGAGGGCGGCGAGCAGCTGGGCGATCCGGGCGCGCGTCGCTTCGGGCTGCGGCTCGTGCATGATCCCGCCGATCCGCGTGAAGGCGAGGGCGTGGCGCGCTTCCGCCGCGGCGAGGAGCGGCTCCCACACCAGATCCTGCTCGCGGCGCAGGGGGTCGCCGTCGTCGGCCCGGTAGCACAGGGTATCGGTCTCGCCGTAGGGCGCGATCGCGGCGATGGCGTCTTCGGGCCGCGCGGCGACGACATCGAGCGCATAGTCGGCAAGGTCGCGCAGGAAGAAGGTCGCGGCATCGATTTCCTCGCCCTGCGCGGCCCATTCGGCGGCCATGGCTTCGGCAAGCGCGGCGCTGGGCAGGGACTGCGCTCGGCCGCCGACGGTCTTCACCGCCCGGCCATCGAGCAGGACATGCCAGCGCCCGTCGCGCTCGCCAATGGTTGCTTCCTTGTAGAACCGCTTCACGCAGCCGGGCTCCGCCAGCGCCGGGCGAGGATTTTGGGCATGACGAATACGTCGAAGAACCCGGCCACGGTCAGCACCACGCCGAGCGCCCAGGGCAGGTCGAGCCGGCGCTCGGTGATCAGGAGCCCCAGGAGGACCATCACCGCGCCTGACAGGCGCACCAGGGCGATGGCGAAGAACCGGGCCCTGGCCGGGTCCTTGACCGGCCTTTCGGGCGAGGCGGGGGCAGTCATTGCAGCAGGTACTCCTTGAGGTCGGCCGGGTCGCGGGCCACGTAGGCGGCGCCGGCGGCGATCAGTTCGGGCCCTTCGTGATAGCCCCAGGCAACGCCCACCGCGCGCACGCCGATCGCGGCGGCCATTGCCATGTCATAGGCGGTATCGCCGATCATCACCGCTGCCTCGGGCGCGGTATCGGTCTCGAACAGGGCTGCCTCGAGCATGGCCGGGTCCGGCTTGGAGGGATGGCGTTCGGCCGTCTGGAGCGAGGTGAAGCGATCGGCAATGCCGTGGCTGGCGAGGCAATGGGCGAGGCCCCGGTCGCTCTTGCCGGTGGCAACAGCCATGGTCCAGCCGGCGGCGGCAAGGTCGTCCAGCAGGGCGGCGATGCCGGGGAACAGGGGCTCGGCCAAGGTCCCCGCCTCGCGCGCGGCGCGGAAGGCGGTCTTGTAAGCGGCGACTGCCTCGCGCACCTGCTCCGCGCTCGCCTCGCGGGCAAGCCGCGCCACGGCCTGGGGCAGGGAGAGGCCGACCATGCGGCGGACAAGATGCGGATCCGGAACGGCAAGGCCGGTCTGGCGGAAGGCGCTCTCCATGGCGGCGACAACGGCGCCCTGGCCGTCGACGAGGGTGCCATCGCAGTCGAACACGGCCAGCGGGCTGGTCATGGCACCAACCGCAGCATCAGTTCGGCCAGGGCGGGCGATCCGGCGGCTTGCAGCGCCGTTGCAATGGCCTTGCGTTCGGCTGGCGGCTTGTTCTGCGACAGCTTGAATGTGGGCCGCCAGGCCTCGACCTCCAGCTCGAAGCCGACGATCCCGCTCATCATCCGCCGCAGTTCGGTTTCCGGCATTTCGGCCATGGTCCAGGGTTCTCCGCTCAACCGTTGCTCATGACGCGCGGCGAGGGCTTCGAGGAGGCCGGCCAGCCCATCGCTGTCCATGCGCCTGATCCGCCCTTCCAGTTCCACCGCCACGTAGTTCCATGTCGGCACCTGCGCCGGATTGCCGCTGAAGCGGGGGGAAACGTAGGCATCCGGCCCGTTGACCACGACCAGCGCCGTCTCACCCGCCAGCCACCGCGCCAGGCCATTCCCGCGCGACAGGTGAAACTGCACGGCCCCGTCGCTGGTGGAAAGCAGCGGGGTATGGGCGACCCGCGGCCCGTCCGGCGTTGCCGCGAAGACCATGCCGAAGCCGATCTCGTCGACCAGCGCCTCGAGCAGGGCGCGGTCCTCGTGGCGGAAGGCCGGGTTGGGGTGCATCAGTCCTTCCGGGGACCCGGCTTGCGCGGCGCTCCGGTGCGGGCCGGCGGGCGGGTGCCGGGCTTGCCGGCGGACTTCCCTGCGGGGTTGCCTACGGGCTTGCCGGGTGCCTTCCCGGCGGGTTTGCCGGCCCGTTGCCCGGTGGGCTTGCGGTTGGCCGCAGGCGCTTCGCTGCGCTTGCGCCGCTCACCCCGGCGCTCCTTGCGGTACTGCTTGGAATGGGCCTTGGCCGCGGTTTTCCTAGCTTCCTTCTCGTCGACCTTGGGCGCATCGGCCAGCTCGGCGCCGTCGGCCTCGTCGAAGCCCAGCTGGGCCATCGAGTTGGCGAAGTGCTCGGGCAGTTCGGCGGTGACGTCCAGCGGGGCGCCGTCCGGGTGCTCGATGATCAGGCGGCGGGCATGAAGGTGCATCTTGCGGCTGATCGAGCCGGTGAGGAATGCCGCCTGGCCGCCGTATTTGCCGTCGCCCACGATGGGGTGGCCGATCGCCGCCATGTGGACGCGCAGCTGGTGGGTGCGGCCGGTCAGCGGCTGGAGTTCCACCCAGGCGGCGCTGTTGCCGGCGCGGTCAAGCACGCGATAGCGGGTGCGGGCGGGCTGGCCCTCTCCGCTTTCGTCGACCATCATCTTCTCGCCGCCGGTGCCCGGCTGCTTCGAGAGGGGCAGTTCGATCAGACCGTCCTTGATGTCGGGGATGCCGACGACCAGCGCCCAGTAGATCTTGCGCGCCGAGCGGCCGGAGAAGCGGCGGGAGAAGAAGGCCGCGCTGCCCGGAGTGGCCGCGATGAGGAGGACGCCGGAGGTATCCTTGTCGAGCCGGTGGACCAGGCGCGGGCGCGGGCCATCCCCGCGCACATAGGCGTCAAGCAGGCCATCGACATGCTCGAAGGTGCCCGAGCCGCCCTGCGTGGCGAGGCCCGGGGGCTTGTTGAGCACGATGGCCGAACGATCGCGGTGGATGACCATGGCATCGGCCGTGGCCAGCTGGTCTTCCGTCAGCGGCTTGCGGGCGCGGGGCGCCTTGCCGGCGGGTTCGCTGCCGCCGGGGGGCACGCGGATGACCTGGCCCTTGACCACGCGGTCCGCCGGATCGGCGCGTTTGCCGTCCACCCGCACCTGGCCGGTGCGCGCCCAGCGCGAGACCGTGGCAAAGCCGATCTGCGGCAGGTTGCGCTTGAACCAGCGGTCCAGCCGGGCGCCGTCGTCATCGGGGCCGACAGTGAACTGGCGGACTTGATCGTCATTGCCGCTCATATCATCACCCGGGCAAGGCCGAGGCCGGCGAACAGGGCGGCGAAGCCCGCCGCCAGCGACAGGCCGACATATAAGGCCGCCGAAGCCAGCGCGCCGCGTTCCACGAACAGGGCGAACTCCAGCGCGAAGGAGGAAAAGGTGGTGTAGCCGCCGAGCACGCCGACGCCGAGCAGCAGCCGCCAGGCCTCGCCCCCGGCGCTGCCGTAGCGGGCGAGCCAGCCGACCAGCAGGCCCATGGCGAGACTGCCGAGGACGTTGGCGGTCAGCGTCGCCCAGGGGAAGGCGCTGGCGGCGACCGGGCCGATGGCGGAGAGCCAGACGCGGCCGGTGCAATAGCGCAGCCAGGCGCCCAGCCCGCCGCCGGCGGCGACGAGCAGCGAGGAGCTGGCGAAGGTGGGGGGTGAACTCATCGGGGTGCCTTTAGCGGGGGAGGGGCGGATTGGCCAGTGCAGGGGTGGAGCGCGATGTCTGGTGTCCAAAGGCGGCGTGATCCTGAAGCCGGCGCCGCGCCATGGATCCTGAAACAAGTTCAGGATGACGGTACGGGATGACGGTAGTAGTGAGCGGACCGGGTGGCTGGGTGGCCCGGCGCAGGCATTCGCCGCCTCTCGCTTGCCAATGAGGACCGCCTCTGCTAGCGGCCCGCTTCTTCGAGCCGGACTCAGGAGAGATTCGGCACGTTTGGTATTGCATATCGGATGCTCCCCCGCGCCAGCTGACCGGCGGGGTTCTCGTCCGCTGCTTTGTGAGGTGTTTCGGTTTATGCAAATTCTCGTCCGCGACAACAACGTCGACCAGGCCTTGCGCGCGCTCAAGAAGAAGCTGCAGCGCGAGGGCGTGTACCGCGAGATGAAGCTGCGCCGTCACTATGAAAAGCCCTCGGAAAAGCGCGCCCGCGAAAAGGCTGCCGCCGTTCGCCGCGCCCGCAAGCTCGAGCGCAAGCGCGCTGAGCGCGACGGCGCGAAGTAAGAAGAAAAGCGCGCTGGCCGGTATTGAACCGGCCGCTGCTTTCCGCCAAGAGGGCGCGGATTTTTCCGCGCCCTTTTTGCTGTGCGCGTTCCTGACCCGATGAGGACGAATCGATGACCGAGATCACCCGCGTTCCGCTCCTGCCGCTCGAAAAGGGCTCGCTCGCCAAGCTCTGGCTCGGCGTTGCCGCGGCGGTGGCGGTTGCCGCCGGGGCGGCCTGGGCCGCCATGCCGGCGATGGTTTCGGTCAAGACCGTCCAGGCCGGCGAGGGCGCGAACCCCACGCTCGATGACGTGGCCTTCATCGACTATACCGGCAAGCTCGCCAACGGCACGGTGTTCGACCAGGGCAAGGCCCCGCTGGCCCTGCGCGAAGTCGTCCCCGGTTTCACCCAGGCGCTCGAGCAGATGCAGGCCGGTGGCAAGTACAAGGTCATGATCCCGGCCAAGCTCGCCTATGGCGACAAGGCGACCGGGCCGATCCCGGCGAACTCCGACCTTTACTTCGATATCGAGGTGCTCGGCGTGATGAGCCGCCAGCAGTTCGAGCAACAGCGCCAGATGATGCAGATGATGCAGGGCATGCAGGGCCATGGGGGAGCCGGTGCCGGTGCCGGGGCCGAAGGTGCTCCGGAAGCCGCGCCGAAGCCCTGATTTTCACAGATTCGAGGGACTGACATGTCGGTCGATACCGCAACCGTGGCGAAGATCGCCTCGCTCGCCCGCCTCAAGGTGACCGAGGCCGACCTCGCCGCCATGGTGCCTGAACTCAACGGCATTCTCGCCTGGGTCGAACAGCTCGGCGAGGTCGATGTGACCGGGGTCGAGCCGATGACGGCGGTGATCCCCAACCACCTGCGCCTGCGCGAGGATGCGGTGACCGACGGCGGCATCCGCGATGCGGTGCTGGCCAATGCCCCGGCCCCGGAGCATGGCTTCTTCGGCGTGCCCAAGGTGATCGAATAACATGACCGACCTGACCGAACTGGGCGTTGCCGCGATCCGCGAGGGCGTGGCCAAGGGCGACTTTACCGCCGTCGAAGTGGCGGAAGCCTTCAACGCCAATGTCGCCGCGGCGCAAGGATCGCTGAATGCCTTCATCGTCGCCACGCCCGAAGCGGCGCTGGAGGCCGCGCGCAAGGTCGATGCCGACCGCGCGGGCGGCAAGGCGCTGGGCAAGATGGCCGGCGTGCCGATCGGGATGAAGGACCTGTTCGCCACCAGGGGCGTGCAGACCACGGCGGCCAGCCACATCCTTGAAGGCTTCACGCCGCAGTATGAAAGCACCGTCTCGCAAAAGCTGTGGGACGCGGGTGCGGGCATGCTCGGCAAGCTCAACCTCGATCAGTTCGCCATGGGCTCGTCCAATGAGACCAGCTACTTCGGCAACGTTGTCTCGCCGTGGCGGCGCGCGGGCGGGGACAATGCCCCGCTGGCCCCGGGCGGCTCCTCCGGCGGCTCCTCGGCGGCCATCGCCGCGCGGCTCTGCCCGGCGGCGACCGGCACGGACACCGGCGGTTCGATCCGCCAGCCCGCCGCCTTCACCGGCACCACGGGGATCAAGCCGACCTACGGCCGCTGCTCGCGCTGGGGCGTGGTCGCCTTTGCGTCCAGCCTCGACCAGGCCGGCCCGATGGCCCGTTCGGTGCGCGACTGCGCGATCATGCTGGAAGCCATGGCCGGGTTCGATCCGAAGGATTCGACCTCGCTCGACCTGCCGGTGCCGGAATGGGAAGCGGGCCTCTCCGCCAATCTCGCCGGCAAGAAGGTGGGCATTCCCCGCGAATACCGCATGGACGGGATGGACGCGGAAGTGGCGAAAAGCTGGGACGACGGGATCGCCTGGCTCAAGGACGCGGGCGCCGAGATCGTCGACATCTCGCTGCCGCATACGAAGTATGCCCTGCCGACCTACTACATCATCGCCCCGGCCGAAGCCTCGTCGAACCTCGCCCGCTACGATGGCGTGCGCTATGGCCTGCGCGATCTGCCAGACGGCGCCAACCTGCAGGACATGTATGCCGCCACCCGCGCCGCCGGCTTCGGCGACGAGGTCAAGCGCCGCATCCTGATCGGCACCTACGTGCTCTCCGCCGGCTTCTATGACGCCTATTATACCCAGGCCCAGAAGGTCCGCACCCTGATCAGCCGCGATTTCGAGGCTGCCTTTGGCCACTGCGACGTCATCCTCGCGCCGACCACGCCGACCGCGGCCTTTGCGCTGGGTGAAAACAGCGACGATCCGCTGGCGATGTATCTCAACGACGTGTTCTCAGTCCCCGCGAGCCTTGCCGGCCTGCCGGCCATGTCGGTTCCCGCCGGGCTCAACTCGCAGGGCCTGCCGCTGGGGCTCCAGCTGATCGGCAAGCCGTTTGACGAGCAGGGCGTCCTCAACGCCGGCCTCGCGATCGAGAGCCGCGCAGGCTTCACGGCCAAGCCGGAAAAGTGGTGGTAAGATGAGCAGCTATCGCATCCAGGGCACCACGGGCGAATGGGAGGTCGTGATCGGCCTCGAGGTTCACGCGCAGGTCGTCTCCAAGTCCAAGCTGTTCTCCGGCGCGGCCACGGCCTTCGGGGCCGAGCCGAATGCGCAGGTTTCGCTGGTCGACGCGGCCATGCCCGGCATGCTGCCGGTGCCGAACAAGGAATGCATCCGCCAGGCGGTGCGCACCGGGCTCGCCATCGATGGGCAGATCAACAAGTGGTCGCGGTTCGACCGCAAGAACTACTTCTACGCCGATCTCCCGCAGGGCTACCAGATCAGCCAGCTCTACCATCCGCTGGTGGGCGAGGGGCACATCGACATCAGCCTCGACGACAAGAACCCCGAGGCGGACGTGAAACGCATCGGGATCGAGCGGATCCATGTCGAGCAGGACGCCGGCAAGCTGATGCACGATCAGCATCCGACGATGTCCTATGTCGATCTCAATCGTTCTGGCGTGGCCCTGATGGAGATCGTCTCCAGGCCGGACATGCGTTCTCCCGCCGAAGCGGGGGCTTACCTGAGAAAGCTCCGGGCAATCCTGCGCTATGTCGGCTCGTGCGACGGCAACATGGAGGAAGGCTCCATGCGCGCCGACGTCAACGTCTCGGTGCGTAAGCCCGGCGACGAGTTCGGCACGCGGACGGAGACCAAGAACGTCAACTCGGTGCGCTTCGTCATGGCCACGATCGAGCACGAGGCGAACCGGCAGGTCGACGTGCTGGAGAGCGGCGGCAAGGTCGTCCAGGAAACCCGCCTGTTCGATCCCGACACCGGGACGACCCGTTCGATGCGCTCGAAGGAAGACGCGCACGACTATCGCTACTTCCCCGACCCCGACCTGCTCCCGCTGGAGCTGGACGATGCCTTCGTGGAAGCCTGCCGGGCGAGCCTGCCCGAGCTGCCCGATGCCAAGCGCCACCGCTACGAGAACGCGCTCGGCCTTACGCCCTACGTGGCCGGCGTGCTGACCGCCGAGGTGGAAACGGCGCGCTGGTTCGAGGCGCTGCTGGGCGAAGCCGCGGCCAAGCAGGGCAAGGGCGAGGAAGCCGTGGCCAAGCAGGCCGCCAACTGGCTGACCTCGGAACTGTTCGGTGCGCTCAACCGCCTTGGCCGATCGCTGGATGACAGCCCGCTCAGCCCGCTCCAGGCCGCCGAACTGCTCGCGCTGATCGGCAACGGCACGATCTCGGGCTCCATCGCCAAGCAGGTGCTGGAAAAGATGCTGGAAACCGGCGACGGCGCCCAGACAATCGTCGAGCGCGAAGGCCTCCGCCAAGAAAGCGATACCGGCGCGATCGAAGCCGTGGTCGCCAAGGTGCTGGCCGATAATGCCGACAAGGTCGAACAGTACAAGGGCGGCAAGGAAGCCCTGTTCGGGTTCTTCGTCGGCCAGACGATGAAAGCCATGCAAGGCAAGGGAAATCCGCAGGTCGTCAACGAGTTGCTGAAGAAGGCGCTGGGCTGAAGGCAGTGCGAAGCGGTAATTGTTCGCTTGTCGAGCAATTATCTCTTGCCAGCGGACTGCTGAAATCTACTGTACTGCGCATTGGGTAGGGGGATCTCAATGCAATTTTCAACGATGCGCCGCGTTTTCGCGCGGGCTTCCGGTGTTTGCCTTGCGCTGGCTGCGGTGCAGCCGGCAGCTGCCGGTGTTGCCACCAAGGAGGGTTTCGCCTTTCCGCAGGGCAAGGAATACCGGATCATCATGTTCCGGCCCGACGTTCAGGTGGGCACCCTGCGGACCGGCGGGGTGGATGAGGCCAATGCCGACTGGACGGCAACGGCGCGCGCCAACATGCAGGACGCCTTCCAGAACGCCGCCGAGGCGCGAGAGGCGCAGATCACTTTCCTTGGAGATCCGGAGGGCGACAGCGCCAAGGATCTCAACGATTTCCGCGGGCTGTTCCAGGTCGTCTCGACCGAGGCGATGAACCACGGCCTGTTCGCGGATCGGCTCGCGACCAAGAAAATCCTGCCGACCCAGCCGGGCGGCACCACCAAGCTGCGGTTCGACTGGACCCTTGGCGCCGATGCCCGCAAGCTGAAGGACATCACGGGGGCGGACTATGCCATGTTCGTCTATACCCATGATGCCTATGGCAGCGCGGGCCGCAAGATGGCGCAGTTGATGATGGCGGGCCTGTTCGGCGTGGCCATCGCGCCGGGGGTGCACCTGGGCTATGCGGGCATGGTCGATCTCAACACCGGCGATCTCGTCTGGCTCAACGCCGACATCCAGATGGGCGGCGACTTGCGCGAAAAGGACGGCGCGGAAAAGCGCGTCAAGGAACTGCTGCGCGGCTTCCCGAAGCGTGATGCGCCGCCCGCCGCGGCGATAGAGGACAAGGCGTCGAAGTAGGCGATAAAGCAGTGCGCCTGCGCGATGCCCTGATGCTGCTCTCGGCGCTCTGCGTCGCGGCCGAACCCGTGCTGGCCCAGCCGGGCGCTGTCCCGCCGCATGCCGCCGCCGCTTCGGCTTCACGAGACGCATGGACCGAGGCCGACGAAACCTACGTGCCGCAGGACCAGGACGAGCGCGGCTTGTGGATGGAGATGGAAAAGGTCGAGCGTGAGCTCAAGACCTCGCCCCTCGTGATCCGCGACGCGGCGCTCAATGCCTATGTGAAATCGGTCTTGTGCAAGCTGATCGGCCCGGCGCGTTGTGCTCCGGTGCGGCTCTACATAATCCGCACGTCCGAATTCAACGCGACCATGGCGCCCAATGGCATGCTCGAGGTCTATTCCGGCCTGCTCCTGCGCACCCGCAACGAGGCGCAGCTGGCGGCTGTCCTTGGCCACGAATATACCCATTACGCGAAGCGGCATTCGCTCAAGCTGTTCCGCGATGTCCGTTCCAAATCGGCGTCGTTGATGTGGTTCCAGATGGTGGTCGGCGGGCTCCTGGCCGGACTGCTGATCCTCCCGTCGATCTTCAAGCATTCGCGCGAGATGGAACAGGAGGCCGATGTCGGCGGGCTCGCCCTGATGGCCGCTGCCGGATACGACACGCGCGAGGCTGCCAGGATCTGGGAGCAACTGCGCGCGGAAATGGATGCGACCGCGCTGGCGCGCAAGGTCAAGTCGAAGAAGGACAAGGACGGCGGCATGTTCGCCGATCATCCCCCCTCGGCCGAGCGGGTGAAGTATCTGACCGACGCGGCGGTGGCCCAGCCGGGCACCCCGGGCGTCAATGGGCAGGATGCCTTGGCCGCCAACCTTGGCGGGTGGTGGGGCGCCTTCGCCGACGACCAGATCAAGCAGAACGATTTCGGCGCGAGCGACTACCTGATCACCAGTCTCGGCAAGCAGGGCTGGACCGACTGGCTGCACTTCGCGCGAGGCGAACTCTATCGCCGCCACGGCGCCGAGGGCGATTTTGACAAGGCCGTGGGCTTCTATGGCGAAGGCATCGCCGCAGGAGCCTCGCTCCCCGATCTCTGGCGCGGGCGCGGGCTGACCTTGCTCAAGCTTGGCCGTACCGACGAGGGCAGGGCCGATCTCAAGGAATATCTCAAGCGGGCGCCGGGTGCGCCTGATGGGGCGATGATTGCCATGATGGCAGGAGGATGACGATGAAGGCTGTGGTTCGTATCGCGCTCGCGGCGGCGCTGGTGGCCGTGCCGGCCAGCCAGGCTATGGCCGGATGGCGGCTGATTTCCGCCAAGCAGACGGTGACTGTCGCCAAGAGCAAGCTGGCGGTGACCCCGGGCGAGGACTGGAATCGCGGCACCCACCGCGCCAGCGCCAAGGGGGAGACCTGGACGATTGACGGCCCGTCGATCAGCGAGGTCTATTTCGCGGGCGGTCTCCAGCCGGGCGAGACATTCTACAAGGACAGGGACAAGAAGAACCGCCCGCTCCCGGTCATGGGCAAGAACCTCCAGCTGACCGAGGTGCCCGAGTTCTACGAGAGTTCACAGCGCATCGCCTACGACACGGCGGTTTACGAGATCACCGGGATCGAACCCACGAAGTTCATGGGCCAGGACGGGGTGAAGTTCACCTATACCTTCGCTCTCAAGGACAACCCACTGAAATACAAGGGTGAGGCTCGTGCCGCGCTGATCAAGGGCGCGCTCTACCTGATCAGCTTCGATGCGCCTGAACTCTCGTTCTACGAACGCGACCGGGCCAAGGCCGAGGCGATCATGGACAGCGCGCGGCTCTAACGCCGCCCGCGGCGCGGGCCTCGGGACGCGGCGGGCGCTATGCCCGCCGTGTCCCCGCGATCGCCATGGAGCCGAAGGCCCCGGCCTTCACGCTGCCGCTCAGGCTGTCACCGCTGACCGTCGCCTGGCAATCGAGCGATAGCGGCATGGGCGAGGTGATCCCCATCTGCCAGGTGAGGGTATCTCCCGCAATGCGCCCGCCGCTGATCGGCACCTGGCCCAGCGCGCCGCTGAGCTGGCCGGAGAAGCTCTCGCCCTCGGGCACCACCGTCAGCACGCCGGTCAGCTCGCCCATCGGGCTCTTGACCGAAACGTCGTAAGTCCCTGCCACGCCCATCGTGTCTGCTCCTTCGGTTGATCGGCGCGAGGGTCGGCCTTGCGCGCGAGGGTGTCAATCGCCCGCGGGCGCCGCAACATAGTCCACCGGCAGGGCGAGGCCCTTGAGCTGCGGTTCGACGACCTTGCGGTCGCCCACCACGACGATGATCAACCCCTGGGGCCCCAGCCACTGGCGCGCCGCGCTGTCGAGGGCGGCGGCGTCGATGGCGCGGTAGCGGGCGGGGAGGGTGGTGACGTAGTCGTCCGGGCGGCCGAGGCGCTGGTTGGTGTTGATCGCTTGCAGCACCTGCGCATTGGTCTCGTAGCGGTTGGGCAGGCCGCGGATGTTGCCGTCGGTCACGCGCGCAAGCTCGTCTGGGGTCACCGGCTTGGCCGCCGGAAACGCGCTAATGTCGCCCAGCAGCAGGCGGATCGAATCGCCCGTGCGGTCCGCCTGGACCGGCGCCGCCACGGTGAAACTGCGGGGGCCGATCGGGCTGGAGACGGCCGAGCGGACGCCGTAGGACCAGCCCTTGTCCTCGCGCAGATCAAGGTTGAGGCGCGAGAGGAAGCCGTTGCCGAGCACCTCGTTGGCGAGGTCCAGCGCCTCGCGGCCCTGATCCCGCCCGGTCAGCGGCAGGACGCGGCCGGCGAGGATATAGCTTTGCGGCGAATTCGGGCGATCCACCACGAGGATGCGGGGCGCGGGCGCGGGGATGGCCGCGGCCATCGGCTTGGCCGGGCGCGGCGCGACGGGGGCGGTCCAGCCGCCGAATGCCTGTTCGAGCAGGGGGACGAGCCGGGCCATGGTGATGTCGCCGACCACGGTGATCCGGGCGAGATCCGGCCGCAGCCAGCGCTGGTGCGCCGCGCGCAGGGCTTCGGGGGTGAGTGCGCTCAGCGCCGGTGCCGTGCCATAACCATCGCCCGGCAGCCCATAGGGATGGGCCGGCCCGAACAGCAGCGGCGCCATGGTGCGATAGGCGAGCGCCCCGGGGCTGGCCTCGGTCTGCGCCAGTTCGGCGAGGCGCTGGTCCTTGACCCGGGCGACGTCCTCAGGCCGGAAGGCGGGATTGCGGACGAGGTCTGCCATCAGCGCCAGCGAGGGGGCGAGGTTGGTGGTCAGCGCATCGAGCGTGACCATGCTGGTGTCGAGCCCGGCCTGGGCGCTGATCGTGGCGCCGAGCCGCTCCTGGTCCTCGGCGATCTGAGTGGCGTTGCGGGTCGCGGTGCCTTCGTCCAGCAGGGCGAGCATGGTGCCCTGGGTGCCCGGCGTATCGAGCCGGTCGGCGGCGGTGCCGGCATCGAAGCTCAGGCTGACCATGACCTTGGGCACGGCGGAGCGGCGGGCGAGGGTGACCGCGATCCCGTTCGAGAGGGTCGCCCGTTCCAGCGCCGGGAAGGCCAGTTCTCCAACCGGGGCGACGGGCGGGATGGCGCGCTTTGGCCCCTGCCTGATGGCGGGCACCGGCTGCTTCGGGTCCTTTGGCGGCGGCGGGCTTGCACCCTCGTCACCCCAGCCGCCCATCTGGTCCCCGCGCTCGGTGCGCGGGCCGGGGACGACAGCGAGGGCGAAGACCGGGCGGCCCAGCCACTTCGCCAGCGCAGCCTGAACCTGCGCCGGGGTCAGCGCGGCGATGGCCTGGAGATCGCGGCGGAACTTCTCGGGATCGCCGGAATAGAGCTGCCCTTCGGCGAGCGTCGCGCCCTTGCCGGAAAAGCCGCCAACCTGCTCCAGGGCGCCGATCTGGGCGCTGGCAAGGCGCGTGGCGGAGCGGCGGACCTCGTCGGCGGTGGGGCCTTCGCCGACGAGCCTGGCGATGACCGCGTCGAAGGCCGCTTCCGCCCTGGCCCGGTCCACGCCGGGCTTGACGTCCATGCTCGCCTGCAACTGGCTGATTTCCTCGAACTGCTGGGCCGAGGCCGTAACGGCCACAGCCAGCTGCTGCCCGCGCACCAGTGCATTGTCGAGCCGCGAGGAGGCGAGGCCGCCGAGGATATCCATGCCGACCATCAGGGCCGGGGCATCGGCATCGTTGAGGCCCGGGCCGCTCCAGTTGCGCGTGAGCCGCAAGGTCGGCACCTGATCGGCCATGTCGCGCCTGGCCGGGGCCGGCAGGGTGACCGGCGGCGCGGCAACCGGGGTGACCGGAGGCCCGGCGGGAATGTCGCCGTACCACTTTTCCACCATCGGGCGGGCCGTGGCCGCGTCGATATCGCCGGCCAGCGCGAGCACCACGTTGTTCGGCCCGTAGTGATCGTGGAACCAGGCGCGCACGTCGCGCAGCGTGGCGGCATCGAGATCGGCCATCGAGCCGATGGTCGAATGGCGATAGGGATGGCCGATGGGGAACAGCCCCTCGCCGATCGCATATTCCATCAGGCCATAGGGCTGGTTATCGCCCTGCCGCTTCTCGTTCTGGACGACCCCGCGCTGCTTATCCAGCTTGTCCTGCGTGACCGCGCCGAGGAGGTGGCCCATCCGGTCTGCCTCCATCATCAGCGCCCGGTCGAGCGCGCCGGTGGGGACGGTCTCGACGTAGTTGGTGCGATCGTACCACGTCGAGCCGTTGGTCGCGGTGGAGCCGGCCCCTTCGAGCGGAATGTCGAAGTTCGGCACGTTTTCCGAGCCGCCGAAGAACAGGTGCTCGTAGAGGTGGGCAAAGCCCGTCTTGCCGCGCGGCTCGTTCTTGGAGCCGACACGGTAGTAGGTCGTGACCCCGACGATGGGCGCCTTGCGATCGGTATGGATGAGGACGGTCAGGCCGTTTGCCAGCGTGAACTTCTCGTAGGGGATGGCCACGGCATCGACGAGGGCGGAGAGCGGAGCGGGCTGGGGCTCGGCGGCAGGCGCCTCGGCCCGCGGCGTGCCGGGATCGACAAGGCGCTGCGAGGTCTGGTGGGCACAGCCGGCGACAGCCAGCAGGACGAGCGGGACGGCAAGGCGGCGCATGGCCATGGTCTAGCGAGATTTCTTCGCCGCGCCAGCGCCTCCTAACCCTAGCGGTTGAAATCGAACCGGACGTCCGACAGCCCCGCCGCGAGCGGCTTGCTGGCCGGGTAGCCCGCCAGCATCGGCGCGGCATCGTCGCGCCCGATGGCGAAGGTTTCGGCAAGCGGCACGGCCGGATCGACCTGCATCTGCACGACCTGCTCCGCCAGCAACTTGCCCGCAGCGCCGATCCGCACGGTGAAGGCGCTGCGGCCGTCCGCGCCGCGCGGGCCGCGGTCGACATCGAGCGTGAGCTCGGTGGTGCCGTCCGGCAGTTCGGCCGGCGCGGCGATGCGGGCAGCGGCGCCATCGATCTGGCTGAGCAGCAGGACCGGCCGGCCCTGATCGAGGTACAGCGCCATGCCGCCCAGTGTGCTGCCTTGGGCGAAGATCGGCCCCGTGGTTGCCGCCGCGGGCACGTCCAGCCGCGCGGTCATGCGGAAGCTGCGGCTGAGGATTGGCGGTGCCAGCAGGCCGGGTACGCTGCTGACCGGGCCGGAATAGCGCCACACGCCGCCGCGCGCGGCATACTGGGCAGCGGAAAGCTTGGCCATCTCCGGCATGCCTTCGCTCTGGTTGTGCGAGGGAAGCACATGGTAGCGGGCGGCCTGCGCATCGAACAGGCGCGCAAGTTCGGCCACCTTGCCCGGCATTTTCGCGGCGAGATCGGTCGTCTGTCCGGGATCCTTGACCAGATCGTACAACTCCCACGGTTCGTTGAACGTGGGCGGGGCATCGAAGCGCCACGTGGCCATCCGGTGATTGGCGACGATGGACCAGCCTTGCGCGGCCATCGACCGGTTGCCGAACATTTCCGAATACTGCGGCCGACCGTCGCGCGGACTGCCCGGCGCGGTGAAGGTGGCGGCGAAGCTGATCCCTTCCATCGGCTCCTGCGGTACGTTGTTGACCATTGCCGCCGGTTTCACGCCCGCGGCCTGGAGGATCGTCGGCGCGATATCCGCGACATAGACGTATTGGCGGCGCAGTTCGCCGGTGGCGGCAATCGCGCGCGGCCAGGACACCACGAGCGGCACGCGCTGGCCGCCTTCATAGGTGGTCTGCTTGTAGTAGCGGAACGGCGTGTCGCCGGCGACAGCCCAGCCGACGTTATAGGTGGGATAGGTCTCGGGCCCGCCCCAGCGATCATAGAACTTGAGATTTTCCGCCAGCGTGGCTTCGCGCTGGGCGGCGAGGAAAGCCTCGGTCAACTTCCCTTCCTCGCCGCCTTCGCCGCTAGCGCCGTTGTCGGAGACGACCACCACCATGGTGTTGTCGAGCTCGCCGCGCCTTTCCAGCTCATCGAGGATCCGGCCGAACTGCGCGTCGGCATAGGCCAAGGCAGCTGCGAAGACTTCCATTTGCCGGGCGTACATGCGCTTCTGGTCGGCCGAGAGGCTGGACCATGCCGGCATGGCCGGGGGGCGGGGAGAGAGGCGGGTGCCCCTGGGCTGCAGGCCCATGGCGATCTGACGGCGCAGGATGTCCTCGCGGGCCTGGTCCCAGCCCATGTCGAACTTGCCGCGGAACCGCTCGATCCATTCGCGCGGGGCATGCAGCGGGGCATGGGCGGCGCCGGTCGCCCAGTACAGGAAGAACGGAGCAGCCGGAGCCCGGCCGTCGCGAGAACGGATCATCGCGATTGCCCGGTCGGCGAGGTCGGCGCTGAGATGATAGCCGGGCGTCTGCGGGGTTGGCGCCGGCGCGTTGTCCTGAACGAGATTGGGGTGCCAGTTGTCAGTATCGGCAGCGAGATACCCGTAATAGCGCTCAAACCCCTGCTGGAGCGGCCAGTGCGTGAACGGGCCGGCCGGGGAGACCTCGCTCGTCGGCAGATGGTCCCACTTGCCCACTGCGAAGGTGGCATAGCCGGCCTGCTTCAGATTTTCGGCCACCGTGCCGGCGCCGGCCGGAACCTGTCCGTCATAGCCGGGGAAGGGCATGGGAATGGCCGCGTGACCGCCCATGTTGACGCTGTGCGGCATCCGCCCGGTCAACAGGGCGGCGCGGCTGGCCGAGCAGACCGCGGCGGTATGGTAGTTGTCGTAGCGCAGCCCGCGGCTGGCGACCCGATCGATGTTGGGCGTGGGAACGAGCCCGCCGTAGCTGGAAAGCTGGGCGAAGCCGACGTCGTCCATCATCCACACCAGCACGTTGGGCGGGGCTGGCGCCTGCTGTGCGGGAGCAGGGGTGACGGCAAGCGGGGTGGCGGTGGTCGGCCCGGCCTGCGCTGCTCCGGCGGGATAGGGCAGGAGCATGGCGGCGATCGTCGCCAGTGAAACCAGACGCAGCGGACCCATCGGTGATCCCTCCTCGGTGTGCCGGTTTCGCCCGACTGCATGATTGGCTGCCGATGGTGCCTGTGGGCGGCTATTGCGTCCAATGCAAAACATTGGCGGAATCGATGCGCATAGGACATGCAATGTCTGTGCAGCCGCGTTTGCGCGTTTTTTGATCTGTCTCCTTGTGTGTCCAAAAAGTCACACTACCTTTCGCTCCAACAGGAGGCGAGAGCACCCATGAATCTCGAAAAGTTTACCGACCGCGCCAAGGGTTTCCTGCAGGCTGCGCAGACCGTCGCGATCCGCAACAGCCATCAGCGGATTGCGCCCGAGCATATCCTCAAGGCCTTGCTCGACGACGACCAGGGCATGGCCGCGCAGCTGATCCAGCGGGCCGGCGGCAATGCGAAATTTGCCGATGACGAGGTGCAGCGGGCGCTGGCGAAGATGCCGGCGGTTTCGGGCGGCGGGGCGCAGCAAACGCCGGGGCTGGATAACGATGCCGTGCGCGTGCTCGACCAGGCCGAGCAGCTGGCGACCAAGGCGGGCGACAGCTTCGTGCCGGTGCAGCGCATTCTCCAGGCGCTGGCCCTGAGCGGCGGCGCGGCCGGGCAGGCGCTGAAGGCGGCGAATGTCGACGCCAAGGCGCTGGAGGCGGCGATCCAGGAAGCGACCGGTGGCCGCACGGCGGATTCGGCCAGCGCCGAGGAAAGCTATGATGCGCTCAAGAAGTATGCCCGCGATCTCACCGCCGCGGCGCGCGAGGGCAAGCTCGACCCGGTGATCGGGCGCGACGAGGAAATCCGCCGCACGGTCCAGATCCTCGCCCGGCGCACCAAGAACAACCCGGCGCTGATCGGCGAGCCGGGCGTGGGCAAGACCGCGATTGCGGAGGGCCTCGCGCTGCGCATCGCGAATGGCGACGTGCCCGACAGCCTCAAGGACCGCAGCCTGATGGCGCTCGACATGGGCAGCCTGATCGCGGGCGCGAAGTATCGCGGCGAATTCGAGGAGCGGCTCAAGGCCGTGCTCGACGAGGTAAAGGGCGCCGAAGGCCAGATCATCCTGTTCATCGACGAGATGCACACGCTGATCGGCGCGGGCAAATCGGAAGGCGCGATGGATGCGGGCAACCTGCTCAAGCCCGCGCTCGCCCGCGGCGAACTGCACTGCATCGGTGCGACCACGCTGGATGAGTACCAGAAGTATGTTGAAAAGGACCCCGCGCTGCAGCGGCGGTTCCAGCCAGTGTTCGTCGGCGAGCCGACCGTGGAGGACACGATCTCGATCCTGCGCGGCCTTAAGGACCGCTACGAGCTGCACCACGGCGTGCGGATCACCGACGGCGCGATCGTGGCGGCGGCGACGCTGTCGAACCGCTACATTGCCGACCGCTTCCTGCCCGACAAGGCGATCGACCTCATGGACGAGGCCGCCAGTCGCATCCGCATGGAGGTGGAAAGCAAGCCCGAGGAGATCGAGAAGCTCGACCGGCGGATCATCCAGCTCAAGATCGAGGAGCAGGCGCTGGCCAAGGAAAGCGACCAGCCTTCGAAGGACCGGCTCGCTGCTCTCCGCGAAGAGCTGGCCAACCTTGAGCAGCAGAACGCCGAGCTGACCACCCGCTGGCAGAACGAGCGCGACAAGATCGCGGCGGAAGGCAAGATCAAGGAGCAGCTCGACGCCGCGCGCGTGGAACTGGAGCAGGCCCAGCGCCAGGGCGACTATGCCAAGGCGGGTGAGCTTTCCTATGGTCGGATTCCCGAGTTGGAGCAGGCCCTTGCCGAAGCGCAGAACGCCGGCACCGATGGCGCCATGCTGCGCGAGGAAGTGACCGCGGACGACATTGCCGGCGTCGTCAGCCGGTGGACCGGGGTGCCGGTCGACCGGATGATGGAGGGCGAGCGCGAGAAGCTGCTGCGCATGGAAGAGGTCATCGGCGCGCGAGTCATCGGCCAGAAGGATGCGGTCACCGCCGTGTCGAAGGCGGTGCGGCGCGCGCGGGCCGGCTTGCAGGACCCGAACCGGCCGCTGGGCTCGTTCCTGTTCCTCGGGCCCACGGGCGTGGGCAAGACCGAGCTGACCAAGGCGCTGGCCGGCTTCCTGTTCGATGACGACAACGCGATGGTCCGCATCGACATGTCGGAGTTCATGGAGAAGCACGCGGTGAGCCGCCTGATCGGCGCGCCTCCGGGCTATGTCGGCTATGACGAGGGCGGCGTCCTCACCGAAGCCGTGCGGCGGCGGCCCTACCAGGTCGTCCTGTTCGACGAGGTCGAGAAGGCCCACCCGGACGTGTTCAACGTCCTCCTCCAGGTGCTGGACGATGGCCGGCTGACCGACGGGCAGGGCCGGGTGGTCGATTTCACCAACACCCTGATCATCCTCACCTCCAACCTCGGCAGCCAGTATCTGGCGGGGCTGGAAGAAGGGCAGGACGTGAGCGCGGTCGAACCGCAGGTGATGGAAGTGGTCCGCGGGCATTTCCGGCCCGAGTTCCTCAACCGGCTCGACGAGATCATCCTGTTTCATCGCCTCGGCCAGGAGCACATGGCGCCGATCGTGGATCTCCAGGTGGCGCGGGTGCAGAAGCTGCTCAAGGACCGGAAGATCACGCTTGACCTTACCGACGCCGCCCGGCGCTGGCTGGGGCGGGTGGGCTACGATCCGGTCTATGGCGCGCGGCCGCTCAAGCGGGCGGTCCAGCGGTATCTGCAGGATCCGCTGGCGGAGAAGCTGCTGGGTGGGGAGATCCCCGACGGCAGCACCGTGCGGATCGAGGAGGGCGAGGGACAGCTGGCGATAACCGTGGAGTGACCCCGCGCCCCTGAACGGACGAAGGGCCGGAGAGCGCTAACGCTCCCCGGCCCCTCTTTTGGTGCAGCAATCCGCGGAGGCTCAGAACGCGGCGCTGGCACCAACCTTGAAATCACCGGCGAGGGCGGACGTCATGCCCCGAAGTTGCCGTTCACTAGAACAGTTCCCCAAGCTTGACCCTGGCGCCGACGTAGAGATAGCGGCCGACCGCGCTGACCGGATAGGTCGGAGACTGGATCGAATCTCCCAGCGTTGCGATGTCGGGCTTCTGGTCGAACAGGTTGTTTACCCCGCCATAGATCTGGAAGGCATCGGTCACGTCGGACGCAAGGTAGAGATCGTGGACGAAGCGCGCCTTGTACTGGCGGTATTCCGGTGCCGTGATGGTCGGGTTGGAGGCCATGGTGGCAGCGGCGAAGCGACCTGTTTTCGAGAAGTATGACAGGCGCCAGTTGGCCGTGAAGCGCCCGAGCGACCAGCCGAGATCGGCCGTTGCCTGATACCGGGGCGCCGGCGCTCCGCCGCCCTGGCCGGCAAGTATGAGCGGATCAGCGCCCGGAGCCGCCGTCAGATCGAGCCGGTGGAGGTAATTGCCCGCAAGGCGCAGGTTGAACGTGCCGGCCCGAGCGGTGGGCAGGGCATAGCCCAGCGAAACGTCCAGCCCACTGGTGCGCAGCCGCGCCGCATTGACGGGAGAGAGCGCAAAAGTGCCGATGAGCCCCGCTCCCGGAATGCGCGTGAGCATCGCACAGTAGGGGTTATCGAGGCTGGCCTGATCGACGCACAGGGCTGCTGCCTGGGCGGCCGGCGCGGTGAAGATCGCATTGCCGATGCTGATGCTGTACCAGTCAGCGGTCAGGCTGAAGCGGGGCAGGGCCTGCGGGCGCAGCACGAATCCGGCCGTCCAGGTGTCGGCGCGCTCTTCGTTGAGCGCGCGATTGCCGGAAAGGGTGCCCGCGGCCCGGGTCAAGCCGTTGAACGACGCAGGGTCGGCGACCCCGGCGGCGGTGAGCAGCGTCTGACAGTTGGCGGCGCGATAGGACGTCCCGGCGCCGAGATTGTAGAAGCTGCAGGGATCGTTGATGACGGCGAAGGTCTGCCCGCCGGGGCTGAAGAGTTCGCTGATGTTGGGCGCGCGCACGGCGACCGAATAGGTCCCGCGCAGGACGACCGAGGGATCCGGCGCCCAGTTGAGGCCCAGCTTCCAGGCCGTGGTCTTGTGCACGGTCGAATAGTCCGACAGGCGCAGGCCGCCGCTCAGTTCCAGGCGATGCGCGAAGGGCATGTCGGCCAGCAGCGGGAGCGAGACTTCCGCGAAGGCTTCGGTGACATCGTAGTTGCCCGTGACGCGCGAAAGCATATTGCCGTAGGTCAGCCCCTGCTCGAGCAGGGCATCGGGGCGGAAATCGCTGCTTTCCTTGCGGTATTCGCCGCCCAGGGCGAACCTGATCGGTCCACCCGGCAGCATGAGGAAAGCACCGGTATCGCCGGTGAGGCTGCCGCTTACCACGTGTTGTTCGAGGCGGCTGCGGTTCACGGTCGGGGCAGTGATCCACTGGATCGCGGCCTGGCTGGCCTGCCCTTCGCCGAACAGGTTGAGCGGCACGCACTGACCCGGCGAAAAGGTGGTCGGCGCCACCACGCGCGATTGCAGCGGCTGGAACGGCGTCCATCCCGGAACCAGGTTGGCCATGCAGGTGGGTCCGTAAGGCCCCTGGATGACGTCGATCGCGGCGAGGAAGCGGTCGGTGTAGCGGTCGCCGATGAGGCGGTTGGTTACGTCGGTACGGCCGAACACGTAGGACAGTTCATACTTGAGGTGCGGCGTGATCGCACCGTCGGCGGAAACGACCGTGCGGATCGTCTCGCGGGTGATGTCCTCGCCGCGGCGACCGAGATCGAAGTTGTCGCGATTGAGCAGGACGAAGCCGGTTTGCTGCGCAATCGGGGCGACGGTGGCCGGGAGGTAGGGGTTGTAGCCCGGGATGACGAGATAGTAGTCAAAGGTCGGCTGGCCCAGCGTGGTGCTGTGCACGCGGGCGTACTTGGCGTCGACGTGCAACGCGAAGGCGTCGCTGGCGCGGAAGCTGGCCGTGCCGTTGATCACGTCGCGGCGCAGGCGCGGGAGCAGGTCGCTGCCATAGTCGGAAACCAGCGTGCCCGAGCCGCCCTGCTGGAAGCCCATGCCCGGCCGGCCCGAGATGAACGTGCCATGGTCGAACGGCGCGCCGGAACCGAGAAAGTCCGGCATCTGGTCGAAATTCACGTCGATGGCGCCTTGGCGCGACGTGTCGAAATAGCGCACGCCGCTCACCGGCACGTAGGTGTTCGAAGTGTTGGACGACGGGAACAGGCCCACCAGGTTGGTGCCGCTCAGGTAGTCGCGCTGGCTGGAGGCGAGGCTGTCCTCCTCGGCATGCTCCCACGCAAGGGCGATGTTGCCGCGGCCGTCGGCGAAATTGTGCCCGGCGGTCAGGGCAACCAGGCGCTGCGCGGCATCGCCGCGGCTGGAGATGCCCGCCTGGGCTCGCCCGGTAAGGCCGGCAAAGTCCTTCTTCAGGATGATGTTGACCACACCCGAGACGCCGTCGGCGCCATAGACGGCCGAAGCGCCGCCGGTGGAGATTTCCACGCGGTCGATCAGATCCTGAGGAATGGCGTTCATGTCGACGGCCTGCTGGCCTTCGAGCGAGGACACGTGGCGCCGCCCATCGACCAGCACGAGGGTGCGGTTTACCCCCAGGTTGCGCAGGTTCAACAGGTTGAGGCCGCTGACGCCGATTGGCGCCCGGTCACCCGAATTCAGGTAACTGTCGCGCGATCCGACCAGGGCCGGAATGGTTTTCAGGTAATCGGTCAGATTGATGGAGCCGGCCTGTTGCAGGTCGGTGGCCCGGATGGCGATGACCGGATTGGGGCTTTCATCGAGGCGCCGCGAAATGCGCGAGCCGGTGACGACGATGGTGGCGGTGTCGGGCGCGGCCACGGCCGGTGCAGCGGCCGGCGCATTCTGGGCGAGCGCCTGCTCTGCTGCCATGTATGCCAGCAGCGACATACCCATTGCGGCCAGGCGGAAAGATTTGCGCCCCATTGAATTCGCTTCCCTTGTTGCTGCCGGCTCGTTCCGGCTTGCCCCCGCAGCGTGAACCGCTTGCTTTCACCGCACTTGTAACGCTGCATGGTAAACGAACGATAAACAAATGGCGGAATGCGTAGGCGGGCGCGAGGAGCAGAGCGCAACCGCTCGGTCAACGCCGGATTTGACCGCAACCGTGGATCGCGCCTATTTAACCGCTCGATTAAGACGCGGCGGAGTTGCCCGGGACATGGTTTGGCGGTTGCAGCGCGGTTCAGTGCGGTGCCGATGATGGATGCTCAGGCGGTCAGCAGCGGCAGCGGCAGTCTTGCGCCGGCTGGTGCCCCAGCCGGGGACAGCGGCGATGCCCGGACCCAGCTGCTCGATGCGGCGAGCGCGATCATGCGCCAGGGCGACATCGAGGATGTTTCCCTGTCGGCGCTATCCGCCCGGTCAGGACTGAATTCGGCGTTGGTGAAATATTACTTCGGCAACAAGGCCGGGCTCCTGCGCGCCCTGATCGATCGGGAATGGTCCGCTCGCGTTCGCCAGATGCAAGCGCTGATCGCGAGCGATCACGATCCCGAGACCAAGCTGCGCATCCACATGGCGGGCGTGGTCGATAACTTCTTTCGCCAGCCCTACACCCACCGGCTCCTGCTGCGGATGATCCGCGAGAGCGCGCCGGCCCATGCCCAGCGGCTGGCCGACAGCTATCTCAAGCCGATGTTCAGCGCCTACGAGGACCTGGTTGCACAGGGCGTCGCGGCCGGCGTGTTCCGCCCGGTCGATCCGCAGCTGTTCTACTTTACCGTGATCGGCGCGGCCGACCGCTTCTTTACCGCGCAGCTGGCGCTGCGCTATTGCTCCGATACCGAGGTCCTCGACGAGGGCCTGCGCGACCGCTATCGCGCGCATCTGAACGATTTCGTGGTTGCCGGCATCCTTGTTCCCAGCGCCTGAAGCGCGGGGAGGCCAGGCGGTGCTGGTTGGGGGCGCAAAGGGGCGAAGGCAATGGCGCGCGGCTGGCATATCGGGATCATCGGAGGTTCGGGCCTGGCCGACGGCATCGGACTGGACGATGCCCAGGAGATTCAGGTGGCCTCACCATTCGGGGAGCCTTCCGGCCCGGTAACCACCGGCTCGCTGGCCGGGGCCAACGGCTCGGTCCGGGTCACCTTCATCGCGCGGCACGGCGCCGGCCACCGGCTGGGGCCGGCGGCGGTCAACTACCGCGCCAACATCGACGTCCTCAAACGCTGCGGGGTGAGCGACGTCCTGGCGCTGAGTGCGATCGGCTCGTTGCGGGAGGAACTGGCACCCGGCCAGTTCGTCGCCGTGGACCAGTTCATCGATCGCACCGTAGGCCGCGCCGCTTCGTTCTTCGGGGAAGGGCTGGTGGCTCATGTCAGCCTGGCCGACCCGGTCTGCCCGCGCCTGTCGGCCCTTGGCGCCGAGGCGGCCAGGACGGCGGGGGCGACCGTTCATCCCGGCGGATGCTACATCGCCATCGAGGGCCCGCAGTTCTCGACCCGCGCCGAGAGCCGGATGTATCGTGCCTGGGGCGCCGACGTGATCGGGATGACGGCCATGCCGGAGGCCCGTCTCGCCCGGGAGGCAGAGCTGCCCTATGCCCTGCTGGGCATGGTGACTGACTACGATGCCTGGCGCGACGATGCCGCAGCAGTCGAAGCAGCGGAGGTCTTCGCGGTGATGAAGGCCAATGCCGAACTGGCGAGGTCGGCCGTGCGCGAACTGGTGAACCGGCTCCCGGCAGAGCGGGGTGACAGCCCCCTCGACACCGTGCTGGACGGCGCCCTGGTTACCGCTCCGGCGGCAAGGGATCGCCAGCTGATGGCCCGGCTCGATGCCGTGGCGGGACGGGTTCTGGACTGAGGCGACGATCTGTTGCCCGGATTACACGCTGACTGCAAAAGACTGTGAATCGGTCGTAAAACCCCTTGCAAAGGTTAGGGATGCGAGGCAGCGGCAACCATCATGTCCGCCCAGAATTCCCGTCTCGCCCATTTTCTTCCCTATCTCCTTGCCGTCACCGCCGACGCGGTCAGTGATCGCATTGCCGAAGAATATCGCACTCGGTTCGGCATCCGCATTCCCGAATGGCGGGTGCTGGTCGTGCTCGGCGATGCCGGCGCGCAGACCCAGCGCGATCTCGTCCGGGCCACCCAGCTTGACAAGGTAGCGGTGAACCGCGCCTGCAAGGCGCTGGAGGAGCGGGGCCTTGCCGGCCGCCGTGCCAATACGCGCGACGGGCGCTCGCACCATGTCGAGCTGACCGAGAGCGGCCGGGCCGTTCATGCCCGGATCATGCCGCTGGCGCTCGAGATGGAGCGCAGCATCCTCGGCGTACTGACGGAGCAGGAGCGGCAGGTTCTGCAGCGCCTGCTGGCGCGGGTGCGCGACGGGGCAGGCCAGCTGGATCACGATCTCGCCGCCTGAACCTGGCGGGCCCCCAGCGGGCCGCGGGAGGCTGCACAGGTTTCATGTCAAAACGGAAGCGGGCCGCCGGGGAATGCCCCGGCGGCCCGCTTCGTTTCGGGGATGCGCGTTCTACTTGTTCTGGTTCGAGAAGGCGTCGGCGATCGAGCAGCCCGCCGGGCCGAGGATGACGATGAACAAGACGGGCAGGATGAACAGGATCAGCGGCACGGTCATGATCGCCGGCAGGCGCGCGGCCTTTTCCTCGGCGCGCATCATGCGCTCGTTGCGGAATTCCGCCGAGAGCACGCGCAGCGCGCTGGCCAGCGGCGTGCCGTAGCGCTCGGTCTGGATCATGGTCGTGACCACGCCCTTCACGGCTTCGAGGTTGACGCGGTAGGCCAGGTTTTCGAAGGCCATGCGCCTTTCGGTGAGGAACGCCAGTTCGATCGCGGTCAGCGTGTACTCGTCGCCCAGTTCCGGATAGGCCCGGCCCAGTTCCTTGGCGACACGGCCGAAGGCGGCGTCGACGGTGAGGCCTGCCTCGGCGCAGATCACCATCAGGTCGAGCGCATCGGGAAGGCCCTTGCGGATTGCGTCGGTGCGTTTGGAGGCGATGTTGTTGATGTAGAGCTCAGGCGCCTTGTAGCCGAAGATCACGGCAGCGGCGAAGCCCATGAAGCGCTTGGTGCTGCTGTAGTCCGGAAACAGGTTCGACCAGTAGAGCATGCCGGCGGCGATGAGGCCGAAGACGATCGGCAGGACCAGACGGCCGAAGATCACCGCGACCGCGTATTCCTTCTTGCGGATGCCGGCCCAGGCCAGCTTCTGCTGGATGTCCTGGATCTGGCTGTCCTGCAGCACCTGCAGCTTGGACAGGAAGTCCTTGATGCGCTCGGTCGTGTGGTTCTTGCGGACGAGGCTCTGGCGCCGGCGGGCGCCGCTGGTGACGATGCCGGCCTTGAGCTGCTCGCGCCGCTCGTTGAGAGCCCTGACCCGCTTGGCCATGGGATCGCGCACGGTAACCGCGGCGTAGATGGCCAGAACGACGGCAAGGGCGGCGACACCGGCCAGGATCGAGCCGACAAGGACGACGTCGACACCGAGAAGCGTCGGGTGAGCGGCGGTGGTGGTTTCCATGATCCTGTTCCCCGCTCAGATCTCGAAGCTGACCATCTTGGCCATGATGAAAGCGCCGATGCTCATCCAGATCAGGCCGAAGCCGCCGGCGACGATCAGCCGCTCGTCCTCGAAGAACTTGTGGACGTAGCCGGGGTTGACCCACCAGATCAGGCCGAACACGATGAATGGCAGTGAGCCGACGATGTAGGCCGAGGCCTTGGATTCCGAGCTCATGGCGCGGATCTTCAGCTTCATCTGGGCGCGTTTGCGCAGCACATCCGCCAGGTTCGACAGGGTCTCGGCAAGGTTGCCGCCGGTCTCGCGCTGGATGGCCAGGGTGATGCAGAAGAACTGGAATTCCGGCGTGCCGAGGCGGTCGGCGGTTTCCTGGAGGGCATCCTCCATGGTCTTGCCGATCTTGATCCGTTCGGTGACCATCTTGAACTCCTCGCCGACGGGACCAGGCACCTCGCTCGACACCACGCCCAGCGTTTCGGTTACCGGCAGGCCCGAGCGCAGGCCGCGGACGAGCAGTTCGATCGCGTCCGGGAACTTGCTGGTGAAGCCATCGAGCCGCTTCTTGATGAAGAAGCTCACCAGCATGTGCGGCAGGCCGAGGCCGATCACCGCGCCGATGAAGAGCGACAGCAGCGGAATGCCCGACTTCAGGAACACGAGCAGGGCAATCGTCAGCGAGAGGCCGAGCGACACATACATGTAGTTGGTCATCGACCAGCCCATGCCAGTGCGGTGCAGGCGCAGGGCCAGTGCTTCGGTCCGCGAGCCCGAGCCGGCGATGCGGTGGGCCTGGGGCTTGCGCGCGGCGACGGCCTTCTTGAGCTGCGCCTCGACCTTGTCGGTGGCGTTCTCGGAGTGGCGGAAGCGCACCGCCTGGAGACGGCGGGCGAATTCCTTCTGCGGGTTCGGCCCGAGGAACGCGCCGACGCCCATCGCGAGAACGGCGGCACCACCGGTCACAACGACCATCAGTTGCATCGTGTTCATCAGGCGGTCTCCGGGCGTTCAGTCGCGAACGGTGCTGGCATGGTCAGGTGGGAAGCGCAGGCCCGGCGCTCAGGCCGGGGCCTTTTCCTTCTTGGCAAGCAGGCCCTTAAGGTCGAACTTGCCGAGCAACGAGCTTTTCTTGCCGGCTTCCGCAGCCTCGGCGGCGTCGCTCACTCCGGTGATCGCCTGGGCGATTTCGCGGACGATCGTGCCGGCCTTGGTGGTGCGATTGGCCTCGGCGAAGGTCTGCCCCAGCTTGGCGGCATTGGTCACCGACTTCAGATCGTAGGGGATCTGGTAGGAGACCTTGCGCTCGATCGATGCCTCGAAGTCCGCCTTGCTGATCTCCTGGGCCGTCGTCTGGACCTTGTTGACCACAACGAAGGTTTGGACGTGGGCCGCATTGGCCTTGAGCCAGGAGAGGATGCGGATCGCATCGCGCGCCGAAGACAGGGTGTACTCGGTCGCCAGCACCACGCAGTTCACGTCCGCCAACAGATGGGGGAAATTGATCAGCATGTTGCGCGGCAGATCGATGACGGTCATCTCGAACGCCTGGCGAAATTCCTCCTCCAGCTGCACGAAGGCCGAGCCATCGGTCATCAGCGGCGAGTTGATCGGCGCCTCGGCCGAGAGGATCGCGAGGTTATCGTTCGCGCGGATCATCGCGCGCTCGATGAACAGACCGTCGATGCGGCTCGGGTTCTCGATCGCGTCGGTCAGGCCGCGGCCCGGCTCCAGATCGAGCGTGAGGGCGCCGGTGCCGAAGTGGACGTCGAGATCGAGCAGCGCCGTCGGCAGCTTGTGGTCGTTCGAGAACAGCCAGGCCAGCGAAGTCGCCAGCAACGAAGCCCCGACACCGCCGCGCGTCCCCACGACCGCGGTCGAGATGTGGCGCTTGGCGGAATGGGCGTCATGCGCCTTGGGCTGGGTGAAGATCGCCTGGGCCTGGAGCAGCGCATCGCGCACCTGGCCGGGGGAGAGGGGCTTGAGCAGATAGTCCTGGATGCCCGAGGCAACGAGGTCGCGGTAGAGCCGCACGTCGTTGACCTGCCCCACCGCGATCACCACCGTTCCGGGCTCGCAGACCTCGGCGAGGGCGTTGATGTCGTTCAGCGGGTCGCCGCTTTCCGACAGGTCGACCATCAGGATATTGGGGCTCGCGGTGATCGAGAGCGACTGGACCGCGTTGCGCAGGCCGCCCTTGTTGCACTTTTCCGGCTGCCAGCCCATTTCGACCACGACGGGGCGCAGCACGTCGAGCGCGGCGTCGTCGCAGATGAAGGCAGCGAAGGGATCCCGGTTGCCGGGCATCCCGGCTTTCCACGGCGCGTTCATGTTCAGTTACCCCCAGTGGCCTGGGCCTTGGCCTCGCCGGCCTTGGCAGAGCGTTCGCGATAGGCATCGATCGCCTTGTTCGAACTCATGACGACCGTTTCGCCCGAGCCGGTGGCCCCGTGGACCAGATGCTCCGGATCGGCGACCATCGCGGCAAGATTGCCGTTAACCGCGCAGCCGTAGCCGTGGCTGGTGCCATTGGCGAAGTTGGTGTCGGAGTTGTCGCCCCAATCCGGGCACCCCGGCACATAGGCCGAGGCGCGGACCACGATCACCCGGGCGGTGCCGGCGTTGACATAGCCCTGGGTCACCGGGGTGCCGTCGCTCAGCAGCATGCCGAAGCGCGAGGCGACCGCTTCCACGGCGGAGCGGGTGGAACCGCTGGCCAGCGGATCGTCGATGAAGATCTTGTCGCCGTAGCGCAGGTTCATCGCGTCGAACCAGCCAGCGAGGCGCCGCTGTTCGGGGAGCGAGAGCCCGCCGGGGCCGGTGGTCAGGTCCAGCACGTAGTTGGTCTTTTCGACCACCGGCTGGTGTACGCTCTCCAGCGAGCGGTTGGCGGCCATGCCGCCGCAGCCGGCCAAGGCCAGCCCCAGCGAGAGGGCGAGGGCGGCGGGAACCTTGGACAGGATCTTGGTGCGCATGATGGTGCTCATGGTTCTGGCCTCTCTCACTTCAGGCTGAAGCCGGGTTGGGCAGACGGGTCGGCCTTGGCGTGCTTGCCGGCAGACGGCGCCGCGCTGGCGACGGCAGGCTGATTGGACCCGGCCGCCGGGGCGGCATCGCCCACGCGCGGGGCGGGCGGCGTTGCCTGCTGGCTGGCCGGCGCTTCCTTCGGCTTGGGCCGGTCACGGCCCGAGCGGCCGTCGCTTTCCATGTTGCCGAAGATGCGCTGGATGTCATTGGGCGCCTGGTAGCCATCGGTCGGCAGCTTGATCGCATTGGCGTCCACCGGATTGACGAGGTAAGGCGTCACCACGATGACCAGTTCGGTCTCGCCGCGCTTGAACCCGGTCGAGCGGAACAGCGCGCCCAGGATCGGCACGTCGCCCGCGCCCGGCAGCTTCTGCACGGTGTTGCTGGTCGAAGCGCGCAGCAGCCCGGCAATCATGAAGCTCTGGCCGGAGCCCAGCTCGACGGTTGTCTCGGCGCGGCGCGTCGTGATCGAGGGTACGTCGTAGCCGCCCTGGCGGATGGTATCGCCAAGTTCCGACACTTCCGGCCGCACGCGGATCGAGATCCGACCATTGGCCAGCACGGTCGGCGTGTAGCTCAGGCTGACGCCGTACTTCTTGAATTCCACGGAAGTGGCCGAGTTCGCGCCCTGGCTGACCAGGTAGGGGAACTCGCCGCCCGCAAGGAATTCCGCCGTCTCACCCGAGATGGCGGTGAGGTTGGGCTGGGCCAGGGTGGTGACGAGACCGGCGGTCTCGCCGGCATCGAGCGCGCCGAGGATGTTGAGGCCGAACAGCTTGCCTGCACCTGCCAGCGTCGTCACGCCGCCGCCGGCTCCGGTTACGGTCGTGCCGGGCAGCGCAGAGATCGCACCGGTAATCGGGTCAGGCCCGTACTGCGTGACGGCGTAATCCACCCCAAGGGCGCGTCCGGGCCAAAACGGCGTGCCGGGAATCCTGCCCTGGCCGATGCCGAACTGGAACCCGCCCGTGCCGTCGATCGTCCGCAGGTTGGTGTTCAGCGTCTTCACCAGCGAGCGGTTGACCTCGGCGATGCGCACCTGAAGGTTGACCTGCAGCGGCGTTGCCATCTTGAGGCGGCTGATGACGTTGGTGGACTTGCCCATGAACGCCTGGACGAGGCGCTGGGCCTCGGCGGCGTCTTCCGGCGCAGCGATGGTGCCGGTGAGGAGCACCGTGTCCGATCCGAAGGTCGAGATCGAGATATTCGCTTCCGGCATCGCCACGCGCAGCATCTGATCGACGCTGTCGATGTTGGAGCCAACCCGGACATTGGCCGACCAGATCACGTTGCCGGCGCTGTCGCTGGCGTAGATCGTGGTCACGCCGCCCGACTTGCCCATGATGTAGAGCTGGTTGGTCGACTTGATCTGGACGTCGGCGACCTTGTCATCGGCGACGAAGACGTCGGCCATGCGTCCGGGGACGGTGATCAGCTGGCCGCGGCCGTTGGAGATCGCGATGTCCTCGCGGGGGCGGGTTACGGCCTGGGCGTTGAGCGCCGCGGTCGGCAGGACGGCGGGGAGGACAACGCCGGCCCCGGCAGCAAGCAGCGAGATGGCAATTCGGCGCTTCATCGTGGTGCCCTTCGCAAGGGGATGGCCGTGGCGGAAAGATTGCAGCTTCATGGCTTACCTCCCGGCCTGTTCGACGCTGGTGATCTTGCCCCGGGTCACGCGGACCGACGGACCGGACGTGGCCGACATGCCGCCGAACCCGCCGCCGCCGGGCGCCGCCGCGGCAACCGCCTTGACCATGGAGCCGAGGGCATTGCCCATGGCCTGGCCGAAGGACTTGGCGCTGTCGGCGGGCTTGCCGATGGCGCGGCGCTGGAAGCGAGAGACATCGCCGCCGGTCTGGAAGGTCGTGGCGCTATCGGCCGGGCGGTTCATCGCCTGGCTGAGGAGCTGGTTTTCCTGCTCCTTGGTGGCGCCGGTGGGCAGCTTGACCTGGCCGGAGGCGACCGCCTTCTCGAGCTCCGACTGGTTGTCGGCGATCGAGCGCAGCGAGAGGCTCAGCGTGCCGAGCTTGTCGGCGACCGCAATCTTCTCGGCCAACTTGGGGTTCACCTCGAGGGTGACCAGGCCGAACTGCGAGACGACCGTCTTGCCGTCGACGACCTTGGTTTCGGTCGACTGGTCGGTGGCGAGGACGCGCAGGTTGCGGATGATCGTTTCGGCGACGTTCAGGGGGAGGGCGCCTTCGCCGGTCGCGCTCACCGTCTGGGTCAGCATGAGGTCGACGTGGTCACCGGGGAAGACGAAGCCGGCAACGCCCGAGCGGCCCGATACCGAGATCGTGACAGCGCGCATGCCGGGCCCGAGCGCGGCGGCGAGGAAGCCGCGGTCACCGGGGCGGACGAGCGCGCCCTGGGTCACCGGCTGGCCGGCGGTCACCGGGAAGCGCACGACCGTGCCGAGCAGCTTGTTCACGTCGGCCTCGCCTTCGATGAAGTAGGCGTCCTTGACCATGTCCTTGGGCCAGGCCTGGTAGCTGATCGAGTCCTGGGTGATGATCGTGCCGGCGGGCAGGGCCCGCTGGGCGACCAGCACTTTCGGCCCTTGGGCCTGCTGGGCCGCTTCGGCCGTCGGCGCGGCACCGCCGCCGCCGAGCATGCTCCTGGCGGCAAGGGCCGTGCCGATCGCGACGACCAGCGCTCCCAGCAGCAGCATGAGCTTTCTCTTGTCCATGGCTTTCAAAGCCCCCCTAAGGATCGGACCGGGTCAAATCGGTCCCAAGTGATGGTCAGGTTTCGTTCAAAATGGTTAAAATCCGGTTCAACCCACATGGGCCGCCGGCAGGCTCGCCTGCAGCGCGGGCAGGCTCTTGAGGTAAACGGTCATCAGCCCGGCGGCGCAGATCGCCACGCCATAGGGAATGGCGATGCGCCCGGGCTGGCGGCGCATGACGTGCCATGCGCCGAACATGATGGTCAGCAGGCCGCCGATCACGCTCATCACGAGGATCAGGAACGCGAAGGCGGGATAAGGCGGAAACCACAGGGCCAGGGCCGTCAGCAGCTTGACGTCGCCGCCGCCCATCATCTTGAGCGCGAAGAGCACCGCCAGTACGGCGAAGGCGCCGACAGCCAGCGCCAGCTGCACCGCGACGTCGGGCCACAGGGCAAGGCCGCTGGCCCACCAGAAGGCCGGGGCAGCCAGCGCGATCGCCGCGTTCAGCCAGTTGTCGATCTGGCGCCGCTTGAGATCGGTAAAGGCTGCTGCCAGCAGGCCGATTGCCAGCGCGACAAGCAGTCCATAGGTAAGCAATTCGCTACGCAAGTTAGGCCCCCGTGCCCGTTTGGTACGCTTGCCTGTCTGCCACGGCAGGACTTACCAAAAAGTAACCAACCGCTTGAGGTTCGAATTAGGTATGCAACGGGTGCCGGGGACTGAAGCGGCAATGGTTCAGCGGCGGGCCCTGCCGGCCGGAGCCGAGGAAATCCGCTGGATTGCGGGCGATGGCTGGGCGATCCGGCAGGTTAACTGGCCGGCTGCCGACCAGCCCCGCGGATCGCTGCTGTTTCTTCCCGGCCGGGGAGATTTTCTTGAAAAATATATCGAAACTCTCTCCCACTGGAGCGCGCGCGGCTGGCGGGTGACTGCGCTGGACTGGCGCGGGCAGGCGCTCTCGGGCCGGATGGGGGGCGATTCTCTCACCGGGCACATCGATGATTTCGGCGAGTGGACCGATGATCTCGCCGCCTTCTGGAGCGGATGGGCTGCCACGACACCCGCGCCGCACGTGCTTGTCGCGCATTCCATGGGCGGCCACCTCGCGCTGCGGGCCGTCGCCGAGGCGCGGGTGATTCCCGACGCCCTGGTGCTTTCCGCCCCGATGCTGGGCTTCGCGCGCCATGGCTTGCCGCCGGTGCTGTCGCGCTGGGTGGCCAAGCTCATGTGCGCCATAGGCGACCCGCGCCGGCCGGCCTGGGGCGGGAGTGGGCGCGAAAAGCCGGGCCAGCCGCCCGCCGACCGGATCGCCCTCCTCACCCATGATGCCGATCGATACGCCGATGAGGCCTGGTGGCGCGACCGTCGGCCCGGCCTCGGCATGGGCCCGCCGAGCTGGGGCTGGCTGCGCGCGGCCCTGGCCTCGATGCAGCGGCTCGACCGGCGCGAGACCCTGGCCAGCGTCACCGTCCCCACCTTCATCGCGGCGACCACGGCGGACCGGCTGGTCGACTATGGCGCAATCGCCCGCGCCGCCCGCTGGATTCCGGGCGCGCAGTTGCTGCGCCTGGGCAAGGAGGCGCGCCACGAAGTCCTGCGCGAGGTCGATCCGGTGCGTGACCGCGTCATCGCCGCAATCGACGAATTCCTTGACCGGACGGCGCCCGCTGCCAAGTGACGCTCCCGTGACCGATTCCGCTTATCCCGCAAGGTTCGATTTCGCCGTGATCGGCGCCGGCATGGCCGGGGCCAGCCTCGCCGCGCAGCTTGCCCCCACCGGCGCGCGCGTGCTCCTGCTCGAGGCCGAGCTGGTCGCCGGCTATCATGCCACCGGCCGCTCCGCTGCCTTCTGGACCGAGAGCTACGGTGGCCCCGGCGTCCAGCCGCTGACGACCGCGTCCGGGCCGGCCCTGCGGGGTGGCGGCTATCTTGCTCCACGCGGCGCGCTGACCATCGCCCGCGCCGGCCAGGAGGATGAACTGGCGCGGTTTGCGGAACGCTACGAGGCACTCGGGGTGAGGGTGGAGCGGCTTGACCGCGAGGCCATTGCCGCGCGTGTCCCGGGCCTGCGCCAGGGCTGGGTTGCCGGGGCGCTGGAGCCCGATTGCTGCGACATCGACGTTGCCCGCCTGCATCAGGACTACCTGGCTGCCGCAAGCCGTGCCGGTGCGGTCCTGTGGACGGGTGCGCGGCTGGCCGCCGCAGAGGAAAGCCCCTCCGGCTGGGCCCTGGCGCTAGCCGATGACCGCTCCGTAAGGGCAGACGTTCTGGTCAATGCCGCGGGGGCCTGGGCCGACCGCGTCGCCGCCATGGCCGGGCAGACAGGCATCGGCCTCCAGCCCTATCGCCGCACGGTCGCGCAACTGCGCACCAGCCCCGCGCCCTCCAACGGGCTGCCGCTGGTGCTCGACCTTGCCGAAAAGTTCTACTTCAAGCCGCAGTCCGGTCGCCTCTGGCTCAGCCCGCACGATGAAACCCCCAGCCAGCCCTGCGACGCCGCGCCCGAGGACATCGACGTTGCCACCGCCATCGCGCGGCTGGAGGAGGTGGTCGAGTGGCGGGTCGAGCGGGTCGAGCATCGCTGGGCCGGCCTGCGCTCCTTCGCGCCCGACCGCTTGCCGGTCTATGGCTTCGCCGGCGCGAGTCCGCGCTTCTTCTGGTTTGCCGGGCAGGGCGGTTTCGGCATCCAGACGGCGCCGGCTGCCGCGGCCCTGGGGGCCTCCCTGCTGGTGCCGGGGCGCGCCAGTCCGGTCGATCCCGGGCGGTATTCGCCATGCCGCTTCGGCTGATCCCTGGATGCAATCGGTTGAATTCGCCAGTGGCAGTGCTAGCATCGAGGCGGAGTCGCGACAACTGGAGTACCCCAATGGCGCACCGTTTCGAGATCCGTCAAAACAAGGCCGGCGAATATGTGGCCTACTTCTGCCACAATGCGGAGACCATCTTCTGGACCGAGGGCTACAAGTCGAAGGCCAGCGCCCGGAACGCGATCGATTCGGTCCTGAAGAACGGCCCCGGGGCCGAGGTCGTCGATACGACCGCAGGCTGACCGCCGGCTCGCGCAGCGTTGCGTCGCTCGCCCCTCGGGCATAGCCTGCGACGGCAGCGGATGGCAGCGAGGTACTCAGATGAGCCTGTACGATCAGGAGCTTGAACAGGCGAGGCAGGTACTGGCCCGGTCAGGCGCGGATCCGGAAGCGTTCGGCTTCGCCATGGACTACCTGCCGCCCGACGACACGGACGGCGGCGGGATGTTCACCCAGGAATACGAGGTGGTCGTAACGGCGCCCTCGGGCCGCTCGCAGCGTTACGTCGGCGCGATCGGGCGGGACTGGGTGGCCGTCTTCGCACGCCATCTGGGCGAGGGCGCTTTCCGCTGATGTCAGGTCGGGCCGCCCTCGGCCAGGGTGGCCACTGGCGGGGTTGTCGCAGCGGCTGACGCGGTGGCGGGTCCAGCATCGATTTCCGCGCCGCGTTCCTCGCCGGCATGCTCCTGGCTGGTGGTCGGCGCCGACCGCACCAGGGCGGCGGCGACGGCCGCTTGCGCTGCCGCCCGCTCGGCAGCGCCCTGGGCGTCTGCATCTGCCGGGGATTCTACAGGTGTCGCATCGTAGGGCTCGGGACGGTAGTCGTATTCAGGTATGGCCGCGGGCGGCTGCAGAGGGAGAGTCCTGTCGCTGATGCGCTGCGGGACCCCGCCATAGACCCAGGCAGTCGAGCCATCCCCGAAGTAGGAAACCCCTGCCTGTGGCTGGAATTCCGGCGCGGCGGCAGCCGAGCGGTAGCGCTCACGCCAGTCGGTGCCGGGCAGGCTGCGCATGGTCGGATTGGCGGCGAGCCCCAGCAGGATGCCCGCACCCGTCGCGGCGAGGGAGCCGAGGGCAATGCGGGCACTATCCATGTCGGCGCTCTCCGTGCGGTCGTTCAACCGGGAAAACGCGTCGTTACGGGGCCCGTTCCGGCTGCGGCCGCGCTTGCGCCTACATGTGGATCGGCTTGCCCTGCACGGCCATGGCCGCTTCCTTGATCGCTTCCGAATGGGTCGGATGGGCGTGGCAGGTATAGGCGATGTCTTCGCTGGTCGCGCCGAATTCCATGGCTTGCGCCGCCTGGGCGATCATCGTGCCGGCAACGCTGGCGATGCACCACACGCCGAGTACGCGGTCGGTTTTCGCGTCGGCGATGACCTTCACGAAGCCGTCCGGCTCGTGATTGGTCTTGGCCCGGCTGTTCGCCAGCATCGGGAATTTGCCGACCTTGATCTCGCCCCTTTCCTTCGCAGCTTCCTCGGTCAGACCGACCCCGGCCATCTCCGGCTGGGTATAGACCACGCCCGGAATCACCTCGTGGTTCACGATACCGGTAAGGCCCGCAATGTTCTCGGCCACGGCGATGCCCTCGTCCTCGGCCTTATGCGCCAGCATCGGGCCGGGGATCACGTCGCCGATAGCCCAGACGCCCGGCACCCTGGTGGCGAAGTCGTGATCTGTCTTGATCTGCCCGCGCTGGTTCAGTTCAAGTCCGATCCGGTCGAGCGCCAACCCGTCCGTGTTCGGGCGGCGGCCGATGGCGACCAGCACCACGTCGGCGTCCAGCACTTCCGCCGCGCCGCCCGCGGCGGGTTCTACCGTGACCTTGGCGGCTTTGCCCTTGACCGCCACGCCCGTCACCTTGGTGCCGAGCTTCAGGGTCATGCCCTGCTTGGCGAAGATCTTGGCGGCTTCCTTGCGCACGTCCATGTCCATGCCGGGGAGCAGCTGGTCGAGGAATTCGACCACGGTTACCTCGGCGCCGAGCCGCCGCCAGACCGAACCCAGCTCCAGCCCGATCACGCCGCCGCCGATGACAACCATCCGCTTCGGCACCGCCGGCAGTTCCAGCGCGCCCGTGCTGTCGACCACGACCTGCTGGTCGATGGCAACGCCCGGCAGCGGGGCGACGGACGAGCCGGTGGCGATGACCACGTTCTTCGCACTTACGGTCCGCTCACCCTCAGCCTGTCGAAGGGCCACCGTGTGGGCGTCGACGAAGGCGGCGCGGCCCTTGAGCCAGTCCACCTTGTTTTTCTTGAACAGGAACTCGATGCCCCCGGTCAGTTGCTTCACCGCATCCAGCCGCTGGCCGTGCATGGCCCCGAGGTCCAGCTCGGGCGTGACCTTCACCCCCAGCTTGGCCATGGCCCCGCTCGCCGCCGCGTCGAAATATTCCGAGGCGTGGAGCATGGCCTTCGACGGGATGCAGCCCACGTTGAGGCAGGTTCCGCCCAGCGTCTCGCGGCTCTCCACGCAGGCCGTCTTCAGCCCGAGCTGCGCGGCGCGGATCGCCGCGACATAGCCGCCTGGCCCGGCGCCGATGACGAGGACGTCGTAGTCGAAGGTCTGGTCGGGCATGGCGTCAGGAGTCCGTTATGTCAGTTGATCATGGCGAGCGCGGCGAGGCCGCGAGCCGCGCCTTCGGCGAGGAACGAGCGCAGCCGTTCCACGTCGTCCATCACGAAATCCACCCCGCCCGGGCCTTCCTCGGCCAGCAGCTTGGCGCCGTAGACGTTGTGCCGCACCATCGCCTTGGGATCGTAGCGCTCGCGCAGGGTGTCGTCGTCGAGGTCCGACAGGGCCGCATCGGCGGCGAGGATCCGCTCGGCCGGTATGATCCAGGCCGGGCCGAAGCCCTGGTCGCGGCCGATCTTCTCGAACTTGCCGACGATGATCGACAACGGATCGGCGGTCGCCTCGGCCGAGCCGGTCAGCAGGAAATGGATCGCCTGCCACTGGTCGTCGAGATCGAACGGGATCGCCACGTTGTGCACGTCGGCCGGCGCGTCGAGCAGTTCCTCATCCACGTCGGTGCCGACGATGAACTGCCCGATCGAATCGGGGTTTGCCCGCAGCTTCGCGAGGGTCGGCGTGTCGGCGTAGCGGGCGGTCCAGATCATGCTCGTCATCGGTTCGCGCCTCAGAGATCGATCAGCAGCCGGGTCGGCTCTTCGATCGCTTCCTTGATGGTCTTGAGTGCCGTCACGGCCTCGCGCCCGTCAATGATCCGATGGTCGTAGGAGAGCGCCAGGTACATCATCGGGCGGATCACGATCTCGCCATTGCGGACGACTGGCCGGTCCTCGATCCGGTGCAGGCCGAGCACGGCGCTCTGCGGCGGGTTGATGATCGGGGTGGACATCAGCCCGCCGAAGACGCCGCCGTTGGAGATGGTGAAGGTGCCGCCCTTCATGTCCTCCATGGTCAGCGTGCCTTCGCGCGCCTTCTTGCCGAGGGCGACGATGCCCTTCTCGATCTCGGCGAACGACAGCTTGTCGACGTTGCGCACGACCGGCACGACCAGCCCGTTGGGCGCCGAGACGGCCACCGACAGGTCGACATAGTCGAAGTAGACGATCTCATCGCCCTGGATCTGGGCGTTGACCGAGGGCAGGTCCTTCAGCGCAAGCACGGCGGCCTTGGCGAAGAAGCTCATGAAGCCGAGCTTCACGCCGTGCTTCTTCTCGAAGGCGTCCTTGAAGGTGTCGCGCGCGGCGATGACCGCGCTCATGTCGCAGTCGTTGAAGGTGGTGAGCAGGGCGGCGGTGTCCTGCGCGTCCTTCAGGCGCTTGGCGATGGTCTGGCGCAGGCGCGTCATCTTGACGCGTTCCTCGCGGCGCTCACCGGCAGGAGCTGCCGTGGCCGCAGCTGCAGCCGCAGCCGGGGCCGATACGGCCGGGGCCGGCGAGGCGGCCTTGGCCTGGGCCGCGGCGATGACGTCTTCCTTGGTCAGGCGGCCGTCCCTGCCGGTGGCCTTCACCGTCGCAGGATCGATCCCGTATTCCAGGACCGCGCGGCGCACGGCTGGCGAGAGCGCGATGGCTTCGCCGGTCGGGGCAGCGGCGAGAGCGGCTGCGGGCGCGGCAGGGACAGGGGCAGCGGCGGGAGCCGCCGGAGCCGGCGGAGCCGGTTCGGTCCGCAGCGTGGGTGCCTGCGCACCGGCGGGCACCACCGAGTCCTCGATCGTCGCCAGCAGGGCGCCGACCGAGACGTTGGAACCCGCGGCGAACAACTGCTGGCCCATGGTCCCGGCGGCCGGGGCGTTGACCTCGATGGCGACCTTGTCGGTCTCGAGGCTCGCGATCGGCTCGTCCAGCTTGACCGGCTCGCCCGGCTGCTTGAGCCACTGGCCGATGGTCGCCTCGGTCACGGATTCCCCCAGCGTGGGGACCTTCACTTCGATGGTCATGGTCTTACCTCAAGCGTTCTTCTTGCGGCGGATTTCCCCGCGCACCGAAAGTCCCAGCGCACTGCTGACAAGGGCGGCCTGCTCGGCAGCATGCCGCTTGGCGAGCCCGGTTGCCGGCGAGGCGCTGGCGCTGCGGCCGGCATAGCGCGGCCGCTGGACCTTGCTCCCCGCCGCGGCGAGCGCCGCCTCGATCTCCGGCTCGACGAAGAACCAGCCGCCATTGTTGCGCGGTTCTTCCTGGCACCAGACCACCTCTTCCAGGTTTTCCATCCGCGCGATGCGCTTGGCCAGCGGCTCGCCCGGGAAGGGATAGAGCTGTTCGAGCCGGACGATCTGGGTATCGGTGATCTCGGCCGCGTCGCGGGCCTCGAACAGGTCGTAGGCCACCTTGCCCGAACAGAGCACCAGCCGCCTGGTCTCCTTGTCGGCCGCCGGTTTCACGTCGGACAGGATCCGCATGAAATGGCCCTCGCCCACGAAATCCCTCGCCGCCGACTTCGCCAGCGGATGGCGCAGCAGGCTCTTGGGCGTCATGATGATCAGCGGCTTGCGGAACGGGCGGTGCATCTGCCGGCGCAGCACGTGGAAGTAGTTCGCCGGGGTGGTGATGTTGCACACCTGCATGTTGTCCTGCGCGCAGAGCTGCAGATAGCGCTCCAGCCGGGCGGAGCTGTGCTCCGGCCCCTGGCCCTCGTAGCCGTGCGGCAGCAGCATGACGAGACCGTTGGCGCGCAGCCACTTGGCTTCGGACGCCGCGACGTACTGGTCGATCATGATCTGGGCGCCATTGGCGAAGTCACCAAACTGCGCTTCCCACAGCACGAGCGTGCGCGGATCGGCCCCCGCGAAGCCGTATTCGAAGCCGAGCACGCCATATTCTGAGAGCGGGCTGTCATGCACTTCGAACCGGCCGTGCGGCACGGTCTTGAGCGGGATGTACTTGTGTTCGTCGGCCTGGTCGACCCAGACGGCGTGGCGCTGGGAGAAGGTGCCTCGGCCGGAATCCTGGCCGGAGAGGCGCACCGCATAGCCTTCCGAAAGCAGCGAGCCGAAGGCCAGGGCCTCGCCCGTAGCCCAATCGAACCCCTCGCCGCTGGCGAACATCTCGCGCTTGGCGTCGAGCACCCGGCCCAGCGTCTTGTGGATGGTCAGGTCCTCGGGAACCGTGGTCAGCGTGCGGCCGAGGCTGTCGAACAGCTTCTGCTCGATGCCGGTCGGCACGTTGCGCCGCGCGGTTTCGGGGTCCGCCGGCTTGTTGAACCCGCTCCAGCGTCCGGCGAACCAGTCGGCCTCGTTGGGCTTGTAGTCCTTGGCGGCGGCGAAATGCTCTTCCAGCAGGCCGGTGAAAGTGGCTTCCGTCTCGCCGAGGAAGGCGTCATCGATCACGCCCTCGGCCTTGAGCCGCTCGGCGTAGAGGCTGCTCACCGGCGCGTGCTGGCGGATGCGCGAATACATCAGCGGCTGGGTAAAACCGGGCTCGTCGCCCTCGTTGTGGCCGAAGCGGCGATAGCACCACATGTCGACCACCACGTCGCGCCCGAAGGTCTGGCGATAGTCCACCGCCAGCTTGCAGGCGAAGGTCACTGCCTCGGGATCGTCGCCGTTGACGTGCAGGATCGGCGCCTGGACGCCCTTGGCGACGTCCGAGGGATAGGGCGAGCCGCGCGAGAAGCGCGGGCTGGTGGTGAAGCCGATCTGGTTGTTGATGACGAAATGGATGCAGCCGCCGGTGTTGTAGCCGGGCACGCCGGAGAAGCCGAAGCACTCCCACACGATGCCCTGGCCGGCGAAGGCCGCGTCGCCATGGATCAGAACGGGCAGCACCTGCTTGTGCTTGCCCGCGCCGATGTCGTCATGAAATACCTGGTAGGCGCGCACCTTGCCGAGCACGACGGGGTCGACCGTTTCGAGGTGGCTCGGATTGGGCATCAGGCTCATGTGGACCTTGATCCCGTCGAACTCGCGGTCCGACGAGGTGCCGAGATGGTATTTCACGTCGCCCGAGCCGCCCACGTCCTCCGGATTGGCGCTGCCGCCGGAGAATTCGTGGAAGATCACCTTGTAGGGCTTGCCGAGCACGTTTGCGAGTACGTTGAGCCGGCCGCGATGGGCCATGCCGTAGACGATCTCCTTGACCCCGCGCTGGCCGCCATACTTGATCACCGCCTCAAGCGCCGGGATCATGGATTCGCCGCCATCCAGCCCGAAGCGCTTGGTGCCGACGTATTTCTTGCCGAGGAACTTCTCGTACTGTTCGCCGCGGACAACGGCGGAAAGGATTGCCTTCTTGCCTTCGGTGGAGAACTCGATGAAGCTCTCGGGCCGCTCGATCCGGTCCTGGATGAAGCGGCGTTCCTCCACATCGGCGATATGCATGTATTCGAAGCCGACCTTGCCGCAGTAGGTCGCCCGCAGCACATCGACCATCTGGCGCACCGTGGCCCACTGCATGTGGCTGAGGTTGCCGACGTAAACCTTGCGATCGAGGTCGGCGGCGGTGAAGCCGTGGTATTCGGGGGTAAGATCGGCCGGAATGTCCTGCCGGGCGAGGCCCAGTGGATCGAGATTGGCGGCCAGGTGTCCGCGCACGCGGTAGGTGCGGATCAGCAGCATGGCGCGGATGGAATCTGCCGCTGCGCGCTCGAGCGCGGCCTCGTCCAGCGCGGGACGGGCGGTCGTCGTGGTCGCCTTGCGGATCGCCTCGCGCAGGGCCAGCGGGTCAAGCGCCTGGGTGAGGTCGTCCTCGGACCCGCCGCCGACCTGCGGCCAGTTGCCGCGCGCCCAGCTGGGTCCGGGCTGTGGCCCGTCCTGACCCATGTCGGGAAGAAAGTCCTGCAATTCCTGGCCCATCGCAATCATCCTTTACCCGCATGGCGCGGGCATTCGGTGAAACCGGGTGCGCCAGTAGTCCCCTCAAGCTCCTCAAAAGGGACTGCCGACGCACGACATGCACGCCAGGAGGCAAAGAGCCTCCCGGTTTCTCCCCAACCTGGCCCCGGGATGGTTAGGTCCACCCTGCCGGAGCCTTCGTATTTCTTCTTGTTCCGCCTCGTCGCCCGCCGCGCCCGGGCCCGGAACATGGCTGTTCGGGCACGAGGCGAACGAGCGAAGGGTCAAACGCGTTCCTTCAGCGCTTCGGCGAGGGTCTCGCCGAGCAGTGACGGGCTGGCGGAGACGCGGATGCCCGCTTCTTCCATCGCCGCGATCTTGTCTTCCGCGCCGCCCTGGCCGCCCGAGACGATCGCCCCGGCATGGCCCATGCGGCGGCCCGGAGGCGCCGTGCGGCCGGCAATGAAGCCGGCCATCGGCTTCTTGCGGCCACGCTTGGCCTCGTCCTTGAGGAACTGCGCGGCCTCTTCTTCGGCCGAACCGCCGATCTCGCCGATCATGATGATCGACTTGGTCGCCTCGTCGGCCAGGAACAGCTCGAGGACGTCGATGAAGTTCGTGCCGTTCACCGGGTCGCCGCCAATGCCGACCGCGGTGGTCTGGCCCAGGCCGATGTTGGTGGTCTGGAACACGGCTTCATAGGTGAGCGTGCCCGAGCGCGAGACCACGCCGACCGAACCCTTCTTGAAGATGTTGGCCGGCATGATGCCGATCTTGCATTCGTCAGGCGTCAGCACACCGGGGCAGTTCGGGCCGATCAGGCGGCTCTTGGTGCCCGAAAGCGCGCGCTTGACGCGGACCATGTCGAGCACCGGGATTCCCTCGGTGATGCACACGATCAGTTCGATCCCGGCGTCGATCGCCTCGAGGATCGCGTCGGCCGCGCCCGGCGGCGGCACGTAGATGCACGAGGCGGTGGCGCCGGTCGCGGCCTTTGCCTCGGCCACGGTATCATACTGCGGCAGGCCGATGTGGGTCGTGCCGCCCTTGCCCGGCGTCACGCCGGCAACCATCTGGGTGCCGTAGTCCAGCGCCGCCTGGGTGTGGAAGGCGCCGGTCTTGCCGGTCATCCCCTGGGTGATGACCTTGGTGTTCTTGTTGATGAGAATGGACATTCAAATCTCTCCTGGGGGAGGAAGGCTGGGCCGGTCAGGCCAGCGTGCTATCGATGCCCTTGCAGGCGACCAGCAGTTCCTTGACCGCGTCGACCGAAACCTGGAGCCCGGCCTTGTCAGCCTCGTCCAGCTCGATCTCGATGACCTTCTCCACGCCGCCGGCGCCGATCATGACCGGGACGCCGACATAGAGCCCGTCAACGCCATACTGGCCGTCGACATAGGCGGCGCAGGGCAGGATGCGCTTCTGGTCGTTGAGGTAGGCTTCGGCCATGGCGATGCCCGAGGTGGCCGGGGCATAGAAGGCCGAGCCGGTCTTGAGCAGGGCCACGATCTCGCCGCCGCCCGAACGGGTGCGCTGCACGATGGCGTCGATCCGCTCCTGGGTGGAGAGGCCCATCTTGACGAGGTCGGGAACGGGGATGCCGTTGACGGTGGAGTAACGGGTGACCGGAACCATGGTGTCGCCGTGGCCGCCGAGCACGAAGGTGTTCACGTCCTTGACCGACACGTTGAACTCGTCGGCGATGAAGTGGCTGAAGCGCGCCGAATCGAGCACGCCGGCCATGCCGACCACCATGTTGTGCGGCAGGCCTGAGAATTCGCGCAGCGCCCAGACCATCGCGTCGAGCGGGTTGGTGATGCAGATCACGAAGGCGTTCGGCGCATTGTCGCGGATGCCTTCGCCCACGGCCTTCATCACCTTGAGGTTGATGCCGAGCAGGTCATCGCGGCTCATGCCCGGCTTGCGGGCGACACCGGCGGTGACGATGATCACGTCGGCGCCGGCGATGTCCTTGTAATCGTTGGAGCCGGTGATCTTGGCGTCGAAGCCTTCCACCGGGCCGCACTGCGACAGGTCCAGCGCCTTGCCCTGGGGCACGCCTTCCACAACGTCGAACAGGACGATATCGCCGAGTTCCTTCTGGGCAGCGAGGTGAGCCAGGGTGCCGCCGATATTGCCGGCGCCAATGAGGGCGATCTTCTTGCGAGCCATGAACTACCTTCCGTGACGCGGGCGGATCTCGCTGTCGGGCTAACCTGCCCAGGTCCCGCGCGAGCGGGCAGGGGCCCAGATGAACGCGAGTGCCCTAGGCGCGCGAAGGCAGCTTGGCAACCGGGTAAAATGCGCAATTCGCAGCTAATTGCGATAACAGTTCGCAATAGCAATATGGCGCGGATGCGCCCTTTGCATCAGCGCGAGCGGCGTGCCGGAAGCCGCCGGTCGAGCATGCGGCAAACCGCCATCCAGTGGTGCCGGGCTGGCTGGTCCCCCGCGCGAGCGGCGGCATGGGCCTTGTCGAAGGCATCCCCCGCGGCGGCAAGGCCATGAGCGGCGAAATGTTCCAGGGTCGCGCGCAGCAACGGCGTATCCACCTGCACGGCTTCGCCGCCGCCAGTAGCCCTCGCGTTGTCGTTACAGGCGGCAACCCAGTCAGGCCGTGCCAGGCACCGGGCGAGCGGCGAGGCGGCCGGGCGCCGCGAACCGGCGAAATGGATGGGCATTTCTGCGATTTCCTCTGCGGGAGCTGACCAGCCCCCTATGCCGCGACCGCCGCTAAGGCTTGGTTCCGCAGGATGGTTGTCTGAAGCTTAACCGATGGCTTTCTCATCCCGCCCGACCAACGGCGAAGAAAGCGGGTTCACTTCGGCTGGGCGATCCACTGCCCCGATTGCGCCCATTCCGACCTGATCGGCGATCCGGTCGGCAAGGCGCTGGCCGCGAACATCCGGTCCCCGCCGCGCGCGGCAACGTCTGTCGAATAGGCTGGTGCCGTGCTGGCCGCGGGGCTCGCCGCACCGGTCGTGGCCGCTGCCTTGAACCCCTGCGCATAGGCCTGCTCGATCGCGAGCGGATCCGCGACCGGATCAACCAGACTATTGCCGAGCGCGCGCGGCAGCGGGGCCGCAGCGGGCTCACCGCCCCGATAGACGGCCGCGTTGAACAGGGCCGATGCCCCCGCCGGTCCGCCCAGCCGATAGAACCGGTGCGCGCCGATCGTGCCGAGATAGGCGAGGCTGTCGGCCCAGTAGGGGTGGACAGCGATCGTATGATAATGCGTCGCGAGGCCCACCGGCGCATAGACGTAGCCGGCCAGCGCCGCCCGGGCGACGTTCTGCGCCCGCTCCCAGAACAGCCGGTTAGGCAGGCGGGCCAGGGCGCCGTCGCAGGTGAAGGTGAACTGGCACCCGGTCGGCCGGTCCGATCCCTGGTAGACCACGCCGCAAACGGTCTTGGGGAAGGCGGGATGGGCCACGCGGTTGAGCACGACCTGGGCTACGGCCCGCTGCCCGGCATCCGGCTCGCTCGCCGCTTCGTAATAGATTGCCTGGGTCAGGCAGGTCAGCGCCCGCATGCGGTCAAGCTCGGAGCCTGCTGCCTGCAGGCTGCGCGCGGCGGGGCCGACCTCTTCGCTGTCCCAGTGCGCGCCGGCATCGAGCGGGGGCGCGGCCTCCGTGGCCAGATAATAAAAGGCGGAGCCCGGAAACGAGCCGCCCGCCTGTTCGAACGGCATTGGCTGGGCTTGCGCCGCGCTCGCCGTCGCATCGCCGATCGCGAATGCGCGCCAGTCCTGCGGCGCGGCAAATGCGGGTACGGCCACCGCCGCCGCGAGCGCCAGGGCGCGCCGTCCCAGGTGCCGACCGCGCCCGCGCGCGCCGACACCGCGCACGCGCCGCCGCAGCCGCGCATGGAAGTCGCGCGGCAGCAGATCGCTGGTCAGGGGCAGGTCAGGGGTCACGAACATCCTTCGGTTGCGGCGCGCTCCGCGCGTATCCGGCGCCGGGGCAGGGCGCACGTGCCGATTCCGCGCTGTCCCGCCCCGGGACGCATGGCATGGGGCGGGTTAACGGGGTGCTTTCATGCGGGCTTCACCCCAAGCCAACGCCGGCGAGGCTGGCTGGTTGGGGGCGAGGTATCGGCCAGACACACCGCTGGCACCAGCCCCTTGCCGCGCTGCACAAAAACTCCTAAGCGCCGCCCCACGTCATCGGTTGTCCGGTCATGTTTCGGCATGGATGGGCCTAAGAGGGAAGCGGGTTGAAACTCCCGCGCTGCCCCCGCAACTGTGACCGGGGAGCACTGCCCCATACGCCACTGAGCAATCGGGAAGGCGGGGCAGGGCGCAGATCCGGGAGCCAGGAGACCTGCCAGTGACGGTCGTTCCGCGCCGGGCGGGGTGTACCGGAATGCAGCAGAGGCACGGCAATCCCGCCGCACCTCCCGCCATGAACGGCATTCGTTCATGATGGGAGTATTGTGTCTTGAAGTCTGTTCTGTTCCTTGCGGTTTCCGTGCTTGCCGCCACTCCGGCGCTGGCGCAGGAGGCTGACCCCGCCACCGATATCACGGTCGTCGCCACGGGCCTGCGCCAGCCGGTCGACCAGACTGGCCAGGCCATCTCGGTCGTCGGACTCTCCGAAATCCAGGGGATCCAGTCGCCCGACCTCTCGCGCGTGCTTGAGCGCCTGCCCGGCGTCACCCTGACCCGCAACGGCGGGCTCGGCTCGTTCACCGGGGTGCGCGTGCGCGGCGCCGATTCCGAGCAGACGCTGGTGCTGGTCGACGGGGCCCGTGTCGCCGACGTGTCCTCGCCCGGTTCGGGTTTCGATTTCGGCACGCTGCTGTCGGGCAATGTCGAGAAGGTCGAACTGCTGCGCGGCGCCAATTCGCTGGTCTGGGGCTCGGACGCCATCGGCGGGGTCGTCTCGGTGACCACGCGCCAGCCGGAAGGCATCGAGGCTTCCGCCGAATATGGCGCCTACGACACTTTCATTTCCAGCGCCGCGGCCGGCCTGCGCACCGGCGGCCTTGCGGTCTCGATCAACGGCGGCTTCGCCCGCAGCACCGGCTTCTCGCAGCTGGCCTCCGACAGTGAGCCGGACGGCTTCCGCCAGTGGCAGGGCGGCGCCAGGCTGTCCTACGAGGTCGCCCCCGGTCTTACCGCCTTTGCCGATGGCCGCTATGCCCGGGGCACGCTCGGCCTCGATTTCTCCTTCGCCAACGATTACGTCCAGACAACCCGGCAGATTTCCGGCCGCTCCGGCCTGTCCTATTCCGGCGAGACGCTCGATCTCACCGCAGCCTTCTCGCTCGCCGATACCCGCCGCGCCTACGACAGCCCGACCTACGGCGGCTATCTTTACAACGGGCGGGATACCCTGGTCGATGTCCACGGTCGCTGGCGCTTCGTGCCTGGCCTGGCGCTCGTCTTCGGCGCCAGCCACCAGCGCGACAGCTATGACGGGACCTTCGACGCTCACCGCGCGGTAACGCAGGACAGCGCCCATGCCCTGCTCGATTACACCTCCGGCGCGCTCAACCTTGCCGCCGGCCTGCGCCTCGATCATCACGACCGCTACGGCGATGTGTGGACCACCGGCGCCAACGGCAGCGTCAATCTCGGCGGCGGCTGGCGGGTGCGCGCGTCGTGGGGCGAGGGCTTCAAGGCTCCCACGCTTTACCAGCTCTACGGCTTCGCCGGAAACCTCGCCCTCCAGCCGGAGCGCAGCCGCAGCCTCGATGCCGGGATCGAGCACGGCAGCCGCAGCGGTCCGCTTCACTTTGCCGCCACCGTGTTCCGGCGCGACAGCCGCAACCTCATCGATTATGATCCCAACGCCAATGGCGGCTGGGGCGGCTATTTCAACGTCAGCCGCACCCGCGCCACCGGCGTCGAGCTGGAGGCCGATGTCCGCCCCGTGGAAACGCTCCAGTTTCACGCCGCCTACAGCTATGTCGAAAGCGTGAACCGCATGACAGGCAAGGACCTCGCCCGCCGCCCCCGCCACGCCCTGACCGTGGCGGCCGACTGGACCGCCGTGCGCTCAGGCCCGCTGGCCGGCCTGACTATCGGCGCCGATGTCCGCCTCGTGGGCGACAGCTTCGACGACGCGGCGAACACCGTGCCGCTCGATGGCTATGCCGTCGTCGCCCTGCGCGCCAGTCTGCCGGTCACCGATAAGATCGAGCTCTATGGCCGTGTCGAGAACGTCACCGACGCCAGGTACCAGACCGTCGCCGGCTACAACACGCCGGGCCGTTCGGCCTATGCCGGCATAAGGGCGCGGTTCTGAAGCTCCGCTTCGCCTCTGCTTTCGCCGCGGCTCATATCGCGGCGAACAGGGGGACCGCCCCGCACCGGCCGGGACGGTGGAGCGGAGTGCTGCTTTGCCTCCTGCTGCTGGGAGCCTGCGCAAGGGTCGCAGCCCCGCAGCACCCTCTGGCCGACCCGACGGGGGGCATCGCCAGCATCAATCCCTGCAGCGATGCGATCCTCGCCGAAGTGGCCGATCCGGCCCAGATCGCCGCCCTCTCGGCCTATAGCCGCAATCCGGCGTCCAGTTCGATGGACGTGGCCCTGGCTCGCCGCCTGCCCGTCACTTCAGGCACCGTCGAGGAGCTCGCCGCTCTCGGGCCTTCGCTCGTCGTCTCCGGCACCTTCACGCCCCCGGCAACCCGCAATGCGCTGGCCCGGCTTGGTATTCCGCTGGTCGAACTGCCCATCGCCGGCAGCGTCGAACAGAGCGAGGCCCAGGTCCGCGAGCTTGCCCGGATTGCCGGCCACCCGGAGCGGGGCGAGGCCATGGTCGCCCGGATCGAAGCCGCGCTTGCCGCCGCCAAACCGCCGCCGGGCCTTCCCGTCAGCGCGGTGGTCTGGCAATCGGGCGGGATCGTGCCGGGGAACACCACGCTCATCGCCGACCTGCTGCGCCGCACCGGCTTTGCCAGCTTCAGCGCCGCGCGGGGGCTGCGCCAGGCCGATTACCTGCCGCTTGAGCGCATGTTGGCCGATCCGCCTCGCGTGATCCTCGCCGCCGGCGGGCATGGCGAGGAAGATCGCCTGCTGGCCCATCCCGCGCTCGCCGCGCTTACCCACACCAGCCGGGCCCCGCTTGATCCCTCGTTGCTGTGGTGCGGCGGCCCGACCATCATTCGCGCCGCCGGGCGCCTCGCCGAAATCAGGCGCAGCCTGTGACCCGGCTCAACCTCACGCTGCTCGCCGCCCTCGTGCTGGCGCTCCCCCTTTCGCTCCTCGCCGGGCGCATCTGGCTCGATCCATTCCATCCGGCTGCGCCCAACGCCACCGTGATCCTGCTCCAGCTGCGCCTGCCCCGCGCCCTGCTCGCGGTCACCCTCGGCGCCGGCCTCGGCGCAGCGGGCGCGGCCATGCAGGGCTACCTGCGCAACCCGCTGGCTGATCCCGGCCTGTTCGGCATCGCCCCTACCGCCGCGCTGGGCGCCGTCCTCGCCCTGTGGACCGGCGCCGCCGCCGGCTGGACCCTCCCGCTGTTTGCCCTCACCGGCGCAGGACTCGCCATGGCCCTGCTCGGCCTGATTGCCGGGAGCCATGCCGATGGGCACAGCGGGGGTGGCGGCTCCGGCATGGCCCTGTTCACGCTCGCCGGCCTGATGATCGCCAGCCTCTCCGGCGCGCTGATGAGCCTGGCCATCAGCCTCGCCCCCACGCCCTTCGCCCTGTCCGAAATCGTCACCTGGCTGATGGGCGCACTGACCGACCGGTCATGGGCCGATCTGGCCCTCGCCGCTCCGCTCACGTTCATCGGCCTGATCGTCCTGCGCCTCGCCGGCCCGGGTCTCGATGCGCTGGTGCTGGGCGAGGCCGCGGCCCGTTCGCTCGGCCTCGATCCGCGACGGCTGCAGGGGCTCCTGATTGCGGGGATCGGGCTTACCGTCGGCGCGGGTGTCGCCGTCGCCGGGATCATCGGCTTCGTCGGTCTGGTCGTCCCCCATCTGGTCCGCCCGTTCACCGACCGGCGCCCCTCGCGCCTGATCGTCCCCTCGGCGCTCGCCGGGGCGCTGCTGCTGCTGGCCGCCGATTGCCTGTGCCGCCTGCTCCCGCTGGTCACCGAACTGCGCCTCGGCATCGCCTTGAGCCTCGTCGGCGCGCCGTTCTTCCTGGCCCTGCTGCTGCGGCTGCGCCGTGGCACCGCGCCCGACGCGGGCCTCGCCTGATGCTGCGCGCGGACAATCTCGTTCTTCCCGGCCGCCTGTCCGGCGTGGGCCTCAGCCTGCGGCCCGGCGAGGTTACCGCCATCGTCGGGCCCAATGGGGCGGGCAAGTCCAGCCTCGTCGCCTGCCTCGCCGGCCTGCTCCGCCCGGCTGCCGGTGCCGTCCTGCTTGGCGACGAGCCACTGGCCTCACTCCCGCCGCGCCGCCGCGCCCGGCAGATCGGCTACCTGCCGCAAAATCCGGAGATCGCCTGGGACATCACGGTCGAAACGCTGGTCGCCCTCGGCCGCCTGCCGTGGCAGGGCGCCGCGCTTCACCGCGCCCATGCCACACCGGCCGACGACGCCGCCGCCATTGCCGCTGCCCTGGCGGCGATGGACCTGGAGCCCTTCCGCCACCGCCCGGTCTCACGCCTGTCCGGCGGCGAACGCGCCCGTGCCTTGGCGGCACGCGTGCTTGCCGGCCAGCCGCGCTGGCTGATCGCCGACGAGCCACTTGCCAACCTCGACCTGGCTCATGCCGCCGCGTTGATCGCCCTGCTGCGCCGTCAGGCTCATGCCGAGGGCCGCGGCGTCGTCGTGGTCCTCCACGATCTCGCCATGGCGATGAACCATGCCGACCGGGTGATAGTTCTCGCACAGGGCCAGGTCGTCGCCGATGGCCCGCCCGCCACCGCGCTCACCGGCACACTCGTCACCCGCGTCTGGGGCCTGCCCGCGCGCTGGCTTGGCGAGCCGGGCACAAGCGCCCTGGCGCTCGGCTAGGGTTTCGCCGGTCAGCTACCCACCGGCGTGGCGACCCGGCCGGTCCGCTCGAGCTTGCCCCAGCCCTGGGCCATGCCGTGGAGCGCCGCGCTGACCGCGCGGATCACCACCGAATACATCACCTGCCGGTAGACGAAGCGCTGCGCCAGCAGCAGCAGCGGGCGGAACTTTTCGCCCCGCACGTCGAGCCGGAAGGCGACCAGCCCGCAGGCGAGGTCGATGGCGACGAAGCCCGCCCAGTAGGCGGCCATGCGCAGCACGTCGGTCTGGGTCTGGGCCCAGCCGTGCTCATAGACCCGCAGCAGGGTCCCGCCGATGGAGACGGCAAGGGCCAGGTCGATCAGCGGGGAGACCACGGCAAAGGCGATCTGGAACAGCCAGGCTTGCGGCATGCCGACGAAGGCGAGGCCCCCGGGCTGGCGTTCGCGCAGGACGGCGCGGTGCTTCCACAGGCACTGGAGCGTGCCGAACGACCAGCGGAACCGCTGCTTGGCGAGCGCGCCGAAGTTTTCGGGCGCCTCGGTCCAGGCCACGGCCTGTTCGTCATAGGCGACCTTCCAGCCCTTGCGCTGGATGGCGATGGTCAGGTCCTGGTCCTCGGCGAGGGTGTCCTCGGGATAGCCGCCGACCGCATCGAGCGCGGTGCGCCGCCAGGCGCCGACGGCGCCGGGCACCACGGTTATCGCGTCGAACCGCGCGAGCGCGCGGCGTTCGACATTCTGGGCGGTGACATATTCGATCGCCTGCCAGCGGGTGACGAGGTTGACCCGGTTGCCGACCTTGGCATTGCCGGCCACCGCGCCGATCCGCTCGTCGGCGAACCAGCGCACGAGCCGCGCGATGCATTCGCGCTCGAACTGGGTATCGGCGTCGAGCGCGACCACGATCTCGCCCGAGGCATGGGCCAGGGCCCGGTTGAGCGCGCTGGCCTTGCCGCCATTGGCGAACGTCATCAGCCGCACCCGCGGCTCGTCGGCGAAGGCCTTGGCGACGATCGCGCTGGTTGCATCCCTGGAGCCATCGTCGGCGACGATCACTTCAAGGCGCGGGTAGGGACTTTCGAGAACCCGCCGGACCGAAGTCTCGATCACCCGCTCCTCGTTGTAGGCCGGGATGATGACCGTGACCGAGGGCTGGTATTCGCCCGGCTCTGGTGGGTGGCGGCGCCTGTCGGGGAACAGGGCAAGCGCGGTCAGGCTGAGCGCGCGGCCCACGCCCAGGGCGATGGCAAAGAAGAACAGCCAGTAGAGGCCGCGCACGCCGGCGCCGATCGCCGCGAAGCCGAACACGTCGGCCCGCACCGCGGCAAGGTCGCCGCCGGTGATCGCGGGCATGACCGCCGAATGGTCGATCCCGGCCAGGGTCGAGACGGGGACCAGCTGGTAGCCGTCGTGCTGGAGGCGCTCGATGATCTGCGGGAGGGCGGCGATGGTCTGGGTGCGGTCGCCGCCGCCGTCGTGCAGCAGGACGATGTTGCCGGAGCGCTCCGCGTCGCCGGCCTCCACTTGCTGAACGGCGGTGTCGACGATGGCCTGCACGCCCGGCCGCTTCCAGTCGCCCGGATCGACGTGGAGGCCGACCACCGTGTAACCTTGCTGCTGGGCCAGCAGCGCCGGCCCGAGTTCGTCGGCCGTGGTCGGCTCGGCGTCGCCGAAATAGGGCGCGCGGAACAGGCGGGTCGAATGGCCGGTATAGGCCTCGATCAGGCGCTGGGTGGCATTGAGCTCCAGCTTGATCCCCATTTCGGCCTCGTTGGCCATGTTAGGGTGCGTGTAGCTGTGGTTGCCGATCTCGTCGCCGTCGGCCACCATCCGCTGGAGCAGGCCGCGGTTGTCCACCCCCGCCTCGCCGACGATGAAGAAGGTTGCGGGCACGTGGTATCGCTCGAGGATCGAGAGGACCTTCGGCGTCCAGTCGGCATCGGGGCCGTCGTCGAAGGTGAGGGCAACCTGCTTGTCCCGCGCGCCGGTGCGCTGGACGACATAGGGCGTCGGCAGCTGGCCGTAGGCTTCGCCGGTGATCTGGTGAGTGCGCGGATCGAAGCTGATCGTCCGGGTGCCGGCCTGGGGCAGGGCGGCGACGCGCAGAATTTCGCCATTGCCTTCGACGTCGACGTTCTGGTCGCCGACGATTTGCTCGAGCCGGGTCTGCGGGTGATGGGCGCGCCAGTCGGCGAGCGCGGTCCAGAAGCCCGGGTCTTCCGAGCCCAGGCGCCACAGGCCGACGTTCTCGACGCCCATGCGGCGCAACTGGAGCAGCTGGTTCCAGCTGGCTGCCGCGTCCTGCATCCATACGTCATGGTGGTGGCCCTGCTCGTCGGCATAGGCAAAGCCGGCATTGCCCGCCGCGCCGACCCAGGTGGGTCTGGTCTCGCTGTCGTGGGCGGCCAGCCAGGCTTCGCCCACGGTCATCGCGTCGGCCTTGCCGTCGTGCCAATCATAGCCGTAGTTGCCGAGCGCCGCGATGACCTTGCTGGCCGGGACACCGCGCAGGGCGCCGGAGACCCGCTCGGCAAACCATCCGTCAGAGGCGATCGGGCCGGCGGTGCCGCCTTGCCAGTGTTCGTCGTAGGCCATCAGCACGAGCTTGTCGGCCGCGCCGGCGAGGGCGCGCATCGGCCAGGCCGGGCTGTCGACCGGCGCGGTGACGCTGACCAGCTGCCCATGGGGCGCGAGCGCCGCGCGGGTTTCGGCCACCAGCTTGACCAGATCGGGCAGCGAACGGTCCGGCAGGTTTTCGAAGTCGTACATGATGCCGGCATCGCCACTGCGGGCGAGATAGGCGGTCACCTGCTGGACCAGCACCGTGCGGCGGCGCGGATCGTGCATCAGCGCGGCGGCGGCCGGGCCATTCCAGGTGCCGTTGGTGATGTTTTGCAGCACCGGCACCACCAGCGGGCGATGCAGGGCATTGGCAACGATGCGGCGCAGGGTCGGATCGTCGGAGACAGTCATCGTGCCGCCCGGATCGAGAGACAGCGTGGTCGGCGCGAGCCAGTCCACCTGGTCGACATGGTGGGTGAGCGAGGCCGTGCCATCTTCCATGGCCGGGGAATAGAAGGCGATCGTCAGCGGATGGCCGCTGGCGGCGGCGGTGACCGGCTGCGGGCGGAACAGGCCGGTAACGCGGTGCTTCAGGCGGCTCACCTGGGCGCGGAATGGCAGCGGCGCCATGCGCTCGTAGCCGATCGGCAGCGGGGCGGCGATGGGCACTTCCAGCACGGTCGTGGCGAACAGCACGCTGGCCAGCACCAGCATCAGCAGGGCTCCGAGGAACGAGAGCCGGACCCGGCGCCGACGGCGACCGGTGGGATCGAAGAATATCGGGCGGACCACGAACTTGCCTACTTTCGACTGCGACAGGGACGGCTGGCACGCGGGGCCCGCGTCCAGCGATCAGGCTGAGCGGTCGGAAGCCCCGGTTCCATTCGGCCTCAATTACGCCATGATTATAACAGGTGCAGTGGCCGCTGTATTACGCTTTCGTCATGCAGCGCGCCCTAGCGCCCGATGAGCCGCAGCAGCTGGATCAGCGCCCGGTAGCCCGCGAGGCCCGGGGGCAGGGCGATGTAGCGGTTGTGCCATTCGGGCGCGAATTTCTCCTTGTAGCGGCGCAGGCCCTTGAAATTGTAGCGCAGCTGCCGGAACCCGAAGGCGAGGCGCGCGCCGCGGGTCCAGGCCGTCGCCAGGCGCCCGCCGCGCATGCCGGACAGGGGGGCGACGCCCAGGTTGAACCGGGCAAAGCCTTGCCGGGCCGCCTGCTGGATCAGCTCGACCAGCAGGAAATCCATGGTCCCGGCCGGCGCGTCGGGGCGCTGGCGCATGAGGTCGATCGACAGTTCGGCCCCGTCGCCCGAGCGCCACAGGTTGGCGAAGGCCACGGCGCTGCCGCCGGCGCCGCGAACCACGGCGATGTCGCACCGGGTGAGGTAGTCGGGATCGAAGGCGCCGAGGCTGAAGCGTTTCTCGCGGCCGCCGTGCCGGGCGAGCCAGGCATCGGATATGGCGCGCAGCTCGTCGATGTGCGCCGCCGCTTGCGCTGCGGGCACCATGTCCAGCACCAGGCCGCTGCGCCGGGCCTGGGCATGGCTGTTGCGCAAGGGCTTCATCCGCGACCCGGCGAGAGTGAAACCACCAAGCGCAACCACCGCTTCCTCGCCGTATTTCACCGGCCGCAGGCCCAGCTCGAGCGCCAGGGGCAGGAAGGCATCGCTGATCTGGTAGAAGCACAGCCGGGCGCCCACCCGATCGCTCTGCCGGCGCAGCTCCCAGGCAAGGTCGCCCCAGAGCGAGGCCTGGCCGACCGGATCGCCCATGACGAACCATGTCCGCCCCAGCGGGCGGAACATCAGGAAGGCATCGCCGCGCCCGGAGACGAGGAAGCGTTTGTCACCAGTGAGCGCCAGCATCGCATCGCTGCGGCCGGAATGGGCGGTTGCCCGGATGAAGGCTTCAGCGGGCAATCCGGCGAGGCCGACCTTGACTGGCGGGCGCGAGAGCAGCTCGCGCACCGCGAAGGCCGCTACCATGGCGCAGGTCGCAAAGCTGGCGCGCAGGTAGCGGGCGCGGTCGGCGCGCCAGGCGAACCGGAGCCACCAGCCATTGAGCAGCGAGTGGTTGGGATAGGCCGAAAGTCCGCTCACTGCTGTGAACACGACTGCCACCATGGCCGCGACCAGCCAGATCCGGTTGTGGCTGGAAAAGGCGCCCATCGACTGGCGGTAGAAGGCAGCCGCAAACCCGTTGAGCCCGCCGGCCATGGCCAGCATCAGCCCGGCTTCCTCGAAATCCAGCCCCTTGGCGAGCGAGAACACGGCGCCTGCCAGCAGCAGATTGCGCGCGGTCACAAAGCCAGAGCGGCTGCGCGAAAGCAGGGCGGGGGCGACGAGCAGGAGGGCGGCGCCGGTGAGGCTTGCGGCGAGGTGGGCGGCCTCCACCACCGGCAGGGCCACCATCTGGCGCAGGGCCCAGAGACGGTCATGAACCGCAGGGAGGGCGCCCGACAGCAGCAGGACAAGGCCCCCGGCAAAGACCATGGCCGCCATCGAGACGGGCCCCGCCTCGACGGCGATGAAGCCGAGGGCGCGGCTGATGGTCCCGCCGCGCCGGTAGGTGGCGCGCAGGGCGATAGCGCCGTTGAGCAGCAGCGAGACGCCGAGCGGGAGGAGGTAGTAGATGGCCCGGTAGGCGATGAGCCCGGCGGCGATTTCCGGCCCATGTCGGCCGAGGGCGGCGAGGACCGTGCCCTCGAATACGCCGAGGCCGCCGGGCACGTGGGTCACCAGCCCGGCCACGATGGCGAGGGCATAGGCGAGGAACAACTGCGGGAAATCGCCGGGCCCAAGCGATGGCACCAACACCAGCAAGGTCGCGACCGACACGGCGATATCGGCGCAGGTGGTGCCCAGCATCGCCGCTACAAACCGGGCAGGCGGCAGATCGCGCAGGCTCGTGCGGTGCAGCAGGCGTCCGCTGAACGGCAAGGCCATCAGCAGCGCCACGACTGCCGCCCCCGCCAGTCGGGCGCCCAGGGGGGAGAGCGCGACCCCGAACAGGGCGAGGTGTCCGCCGCCCAGCAGCAGGGCCGCTCCCGCGATGGCGGCAATGCCCAGCCAGAAGGCGGCCGAGGCCATGAGGACCACCCGCGCCACTTTCGTCGGCGGTACACCGGCCTGCCGGTAGATCACCAGCCGGGCCGAACCGCCGGTGAGCAGGCCGAACCCGAGGTTATGCGCAACCGTGTAGCCGGTGAACGAGGCGCGGCCGATCACCGGCCAGGCCACCTTCTCGCCAAGGCTGGCGAGGGCAAGGCCATCGAACAGGGCCAGCAGCACATAGCTCGCCGTGGTCAGGGCGAGCGCGGCCGTGATCCGGCCGGCGGACAGCGCAGCCAGGGCTTCGTGGATCTGCGCCGGATCGAGCCCCCGGGCGAAGTGCAGCAGCGCCGCCCCGATGATCGCGGTTCCGGCGATCGTGGCCACGACGATGGCCAGCTGGCGCGCGATCGGCAGGCGGCGGGGGGCGGCCAGCATGGCTCAGGTGCGCTCCCAGACCTGGGTCTGGCACAGGTGCTGGTGAAACAGGCAGCCGGCGATCCGCGCGTGGTTCTGGTCGATTAGGTCGATGTGGGACGAGAACACGTGACCGAGATCGGGGACCAGCACCCGGCCGACCCAGTGGCGGGCGCTGGTCGGGCGGTAGCCGTAGAGCAGCCGCAGGCCGATCAGGCGCGGATAGCCGCCGTCGCGTGCATCGGCCTGGGCCGTGGCATCGGCGCGGACGACCGTGCCGCAGATTTCGGCCCCGCAGGAATCGATCCGCACGACGACCGAACCATCGGGGTTGCGCCACAGGCCGCGCAGGTCGGCCGGTGCGGCGAACGCGGCGAACGCGGCGAACGCGGCGAGGGCGGCGGAGCAGGAGAAGAGGACGGCGGCCAGCCAGCCGCACCAGCGCAGCAGCGGGTTCATGGCAGGGGCTCCGGCGGATTGAGCACCGAGGCGATGACGGCGCGGGTCACGTCCTCGCGGTGGAACAGCATCATGTGGCCGTCGTCGATCTGGGTCAGGCGGCTACGGCGAAGCGCGGGCTCGCGGCACAGGCTCTCGTCGGCCTCGGCGGCGGCGAAGATGCAGGACAGCCTCAGGCCCCGCAGCGAGGCTGCCGCCGCGCGCGGATCAGCTACGGAGGGGCCGCGGTAGAACAGGCCGAAGGGATTGGCATGGAAGTAGATGCCGGTTGCCGGGCCGACCAGTACGACCGGACCGATCCGTTGCCGCAGGGCGGGATCGAGCCGGCCCAGCGTGGCGGCAAGGACGTCCGCGCCGAAGGAGAAGCCGATCACGGCGACCTGCCGCGCGCCAGACCGGCGGATCGCATCGGCGAGGCTCCCGGCCACCTCCGCCCGGGCAAAGGCCGCGTCGCGTGCCCGCCCAAACAGCGCCGGGGTATTGATGGTGAGGACCGGGATGCCCTTGCTTGCGAGGCGCTCGGGCAGGTCGGAGCCGAAGCCGACCCAGGTGCCCATGTCGCCCGACCAGAACACGGCGGCCATGCCCGGCCGCGCGGCAGGCGCGGGGCCGGGTACGACAGGCGTGAACGTGCGTGCGCTGCCACCCAGGTAGCCGCCCAACGCCAGTGTTCCGATTCCACAGCCCGCGACGACAGCGGCAAGCCAGCCTGCCCCGCGCCGCCAATGATTCCACCACATCACGCCTCACTAGCGCGGCGTGATAAGCAGCCGATGGGGGGGAGATTAAATCCCCGTCATCATGGCCGCTCGCCGTGCACGGGCACCGGCCGGGCGGGAAAACGTCCTGATCGGCAGCACGACCGGCCAAGGAAACCAACAGCATGGCGGAGCCACGGCAGCTTGGGCGCTGCTGGCCGGCTACGGCGTGCCGCTGACCGAGGGCGGCGGCACCTGAGCCTACTGGCGCTTGCGGCCCTGCGGCCCGAGGTCGAAGGTCACCTTGCGGATCTCGCCGGTGTAGGCATTGACCCCGCGATCGGTCCAGATCACCGGCACGCCGCTGTCTAGACCGATATCGAAGCTCTCGGCATGGGGCGCGCCGTTGAGGATCGTGCGGGCGATCCGCTGTTCGGCAACCTTGCGGCCATCAATGGCGATGGACAGCACGCCGCCCTTGCCGGCGCCGCCGCCATCGTAGTCGAAGTCGAAGGTGACGCGGGCCGTCTGGCCGGGCTTCAGCGCCTCGGACGATACGACATGGGTCTGGTCGCTCGGCATGACCGAGAAGGCCTGGTGGATGACGGGGTGGCCGTTCTCCACGGCAAAGCTCCATCCACCCTGGCTGCTGCCGGTGGCCGCGATCACCCCGTCGCCGCCGGTGAGATCGGCGGTGATGGTGAAGGAGCGCGCGGCCAGCGAGGGGGCGACGTCGGTATCGAGCATGATCCCCTTGCCCCAGTACTCGTAGTGGGTGCGGCGCGGGGCGTAGAACTGCCCCTCGGCCAGGATGCGCTCGGCATCTGTGCGGTCGTTGACAGGCTCGACGTTGAACTTGCGCGCCTCGGCATCGAACAGCTGCCGCATCTCGGCCAGCTTGGCCGGGTTGCGCTGGGCGAGGTTGGTGGTCTGGTTGAAGTCCTTGTCGAGGTTGTAGAGTTCCCAGACGTAGCTGGGCGCCTTGTTGATCCCGGCATCGGGGCCGCCGGTCATCTCCCAGGTGTGGCGCTGCGGCACGGTGGAGGCGAGCCAGCCATCGGCATAGATCGCCCGGTTGCCGACCATCTCGTAATACTGCACCCGGTGCCGGCTGGGCGCCTGCGGATCGGTGAAGGAATAGGTCAGGTCCGTCCCGTCGACCGGCTGCTGCGTGAACCCGTTGACCATGTCCGGTGCCTTGAGCCCGATGGCGGAGAGCAGGGTCGGGTAGATGTCGATCACGTGGCCATACTGGGTGCGCAGGCCGCGGGCCTGGATCTTCTCCGGCCAGGACACGATCATGCCGTTGCGGGTGCCGCCCAGGTGCGATGCAATCTGCTTGTAGTAGGGGAACGGCGTCGCCATCGCCTGGGCCCAGCCGGTGCCGTAGTTGCTGGCGACCTTGGGCCCGCCAACCTCGCCCAACATCTGCCAGTGTTCTTCCTGGGTGAGATGGCGGTTGGCCAGTTCGCCCGACTCTGAAAGCGAGCCGTTGGGACTGGCCGCCCCGTCGGGGCCGTTATCCCCTTCCACGAACATGATCAGCGTGTTGTCGCGCTGGCCCATGCGCTCGAGCTCGTCGAGCATGCGGCCAAGCTGCGCGTCCTGGAAGGCGAGCTCCGCCGCGAAAGTCTCCATGGTGCGTTCCTGGAAGGCCTTCTCGTGAGGCGAGAGGCTGTCCCACTGGGGCAGTTCGGCCGGCCAGGCGGGGAGCCTGGCATCGCGCGGGACGAGGCCCATGGCTTTCTGGCGGGCCAGGGTCTCCTCGCGCACCTTGTTCCAGCCTTGCGAGAACTGGCCCTTGAAGCGGGCGATCCATTCGGGGGGCGCCTGATGCGGCGTGTGGGCCGAGCCCGGCGCATAGTAGAGGAAGAAGGGCTTGTCCGGGGTGGCCGCCTGCTGCTGGTGGATCCAGCCGATCGCCTCATCGGCCAGGCGCTGGTCGAGGATCGGCTCGGGCTTGTCGTCGATCAGCCGGCTGGTGTTGCGGTAAAGGGTCGGGTGCCACTGGTCGGTGTCGGAGCCGATGAACCCGAAGAAGTATTCGAAACCCAGGTTGTTGGGCAGATAGTCATAGGGTCCGCCGGTCACGAACGGGCCCTTGGGGACATCGTGGTGCTTGCCGAGCATGGCCGTGTTGTAGCCGTTGTCGCGCAGGACCTGGGCGATGGTGGCGGCGGTCCTGGGCATCATGCCGGTGTAGCCGGGCGCGCCCATCGGGAAGTCGGTCAGGGCGCCCACGCCGACCGCATGGGAATTGCGCCCCGTCAGCAGGGCGGCGCGCGTGGGCGAGCACATCGCCGTGGTGTGGAAGCGGTTGTACTTGAGGCCAGTCGCGGCCAGCCGGTCGAGGTTGGGCGTGGGCACCGGGCCGCCGAAGGTGGAGGCGGCGCCGAAGCCGACGTCGTCGGTCAGCACCAGCAGGATGTTCGGCGCCCCCTTGGGGGCCTGCGGGATCGCTGGATAGTCGCGCGGAAGCGGGGCGCTGGCGGGGGGAGCAGCAGGGGCGGGATCGCCCGCTGCCAAGGCCGGAGCGGCCGCGAGGGCTGCCACGGCGATGCCGGCCAGGAGGCAGGCCAGACCCGTCTTGCGCGAATTGCCGATGAGGCCCGATTGCCGCCCAGCCATGCCTTTCTCCCGGTCCGATTTTGGTGTTGCTTGTGAATGTCAGGCACGACACATGGTGTCCAATGCATATTAGGACCCGTTTCCATGAGTTTGGCGAATGTTGACCTGCGCAAGCTGCACCATGCCCTGGTCCTTGCGGACTGCGGCGGCTTTACGGCCGCTGCCGCCCGGCTCAACCTCACCCAATCGGCGCTGAGCCGCAGCGTGCAGTCGCTTGAGCAGCAGCTGGGGCTGGTGATCTTCGACCGTGGCCGCAATGGCGCGCGGCCGACCATGGCGGGGCGCGAATTCCTTGCCCGCGCCCGCGATATCCAGGGCGCCATGCTGCACCTTGAGCGGTTTGCCGCCGATCTCGGGCGCGGCGCGGAGGGGGAGGTAACCGTGGGCCTTGGCACTTCGGTGTGCCACGCGGTCCTCGCGCGGGTGGTCGGGCGCATCGCCGCCGAGCATCCGCGCCTGTCGCTGACGGTGAAATCCGAGCCTGTCCAGGCGCTGATCGACGATCTCGCCAACGGCGGCTGCGATCTTGTCTTCGTGGCCGATACCCATCTGATCGATCGCAGCCGGGTTGCCGCCAGCGCGGTCATCCCGGCGCAGGCGGGCGTGCTGGTGCGCGGCGATCATCCGCTGGCGGCCGCGGGCGCCGTATCGCTGGATGACCTGTCCGGATACACCTTCGTTACCGGCCCGGTGGACCCGAACGAGGTGCGCGCCATCTTCGGACGGGACTGCCGCCTGCTCACCTGTGACGACCCGCGCCTGCTGCGCGATCTCGTGCTGGCGGGCGATGCCCTATGGCTGACCCAGACCTTCGTCGCGGCCGACGACCTCGCCGCCGGCCGCATGGCGATGCTCACGCTGGCCGACCGGCGCGCCCGCTCACGCTTCACCATTTATGAGCTGGCGATGCGCCAGACGCGCCTTTCGCGTTCGGCGGAAATCGTCGCCGGGCTGGTGCGGCAGGAACTGACCGAGCGGGCGGCAAGGCTCTAGGCAGGGACGGTCATCCGGCGCCGCTGCTCTCGGACAGGCGCGGCAGCGGCGCGCCGTCGTATTCCATCTCGATCTCAGCCCAGGTGCGGAAGACCATGCCGGGCACCTGCTCCGGCCGAAAGCCGGCTTTCATCCTGAGATTGGGCAAACGGGTATAGAGGGTTCGGATCGCTATTTGTGTATCTGCGCGGGCAAGTTCGGCGCCGAGGCAGAAATGGATGCCGAAGCCGAAGGCATAGTGGCGCGCCTCGCGGGTCCAGTCGCGATCGATGCGGAACCGGTCGGGCTCATCATAGTGCGCCGGATCGTGATTGGCCGAGGTGTAGAACAGGTAGGCCCGGTCGCCCGGCATCAGCTTGTGACCGCCGACTTCGGTTTCACGCAGGACTCCCCGCAGGTTTCCCTGCACCGGACAGTCGTAGCGGAAACCTTCTTCCACGGCCGAGGCGATCAGCCCGTCCATGTCGGCCAGCAGGCGGCGCTTCTCGTCAGGATTGGTCTCGAGCAGATAGACCAGATTGGAAATGCCGATCGAAGTGGTGCCGTTTCCGGCGGCCAGCAGCAGGCGAACCATGGCGGCGGCCTCCGTCTCAGTGAAGCGTTGGCCGTCCTGCTGGGCATGAATGATCGTGCTGAGCAGATCGTCCCGCGGCGAATTCAGGCGATCGCGCAGGCACTTGCGGCAATATTCGAGGAAGGCCTCCTGCGCCTTGACTGTGCCCGAATCAGGTTCGAGCTGGCCGACCGCGGCTTCCCCGATCTCCGACCATTCGATGAACCGGGCGCGATCTTCCTCGGGTACGCCAAGGATTTCCGAGATGATGCGCGAAGGCAGCTGCCGGCCGAACCGGGCTCTCAGCTGGAACCCGTTGCCGGCTTCGGCGATCTCGTCGACCAGGTCGTCCGCCACGGCCTGGATGCGGGCGTGCCGCTCGTTGACCCGGGCGGCGGAGAAAGCCTTGCCGATCAGCGCGCGGTGGATGGTATGCTCTGGCGGGTCGGCAAATTCGAGCACCTGTTCCTCGTCGCCTTCCGCGCCGCGCGGGATGACGCCCATGCGGTTGGAGAAGACCTCCGGCTGGCGCAGGACCTCGCGCACGAGGTCGTAGGTGCCGACTTGCAGGAAGGAAAAGCCGTTGGCTGCCTCGACGTGGACGACCGGGCACCGCTCCCGATCGCGGCGGATCTGGTGCCACGGATCGGGGTCGGTCGATTTGAAGGTATCGAACCCCAGGCGGTGCTCCGAGGCCACGGCTCAGGCCCGCCCGAAAGCGCGGGCCACGGCGCGGAAGGCGTCGAGGTTCTCGACGATGGGCTCGTGGCTGAGCTGGTCGCCGTAGCGAACGATCATCCCGGAGAGCCCGCAATCGCGCCACCGGCGGGCGCGTTCCTCGATCCGGGCGACGGGGCCCACCAGCCAGCCGTTGTCGATGTATTCGTCGGGCACGGCAGCGATGGCCTCTTCCCACAGTGGATCGCGCAGGAATTTCTCCCCGGCCTGGAGCCGCGCTTCGGGATCGGCGCCCGGGTCCTGCGCGACCAGTTCGGCGAGGCGGTCGGCCACGTCCTTGAAGCCGCGGGCGATCATGAACTCGCGGTGGATGGCTGACCAGGTCACCACGTATTCCTTGAAGGGCCGCATCGCGGCCCGGACGTCGTCATCGACCAGCATGTCGACGTGGGCCCAGATCTTGTAGTCCTTCGGCTCGCCGCCGGGGCGCCTGGCAAAGCCCTGGTCCAGCAGCGGGCGGAACATCTGGTAATCGCCGATATGCCAGCCCGGCGGCATCCACCCGTCGCCGATCTCGGCGGCGAGGGCGATCATCTGCGGGCCCGAGGCGGCGATGCACACCGGGATCTCGCCCATCGGGGCGAGGCCCAGCGGCGCCGGGGGAAGGCCATGCGCGCCCGGGCCGCGGTAGGGAGCGCACCATTCCTGGCCGTCGTGATCCAGCGGCTGGCCCTCGAGACCCTGGCGCAGGATCGTCACGAAATCCCGCATTCGCCGCACCGGCTTGCCCCACGGCAGCCCCTGGAACCCCTCGCGCGCCTGGAGAGCGGCGGTGCCGACGCCGGCGATGATCCGGTTGCCGCCGGTGAGATGGTTGAGCGTCTGCAACGACATGGCGGTTACGGCGGGCGGGCGCCCGGTCACCTCGAGGATGCGCTGACCCAGCTTCAGGCGCTTGGTGGCACAGGCGAGGAAGCCCAGCGGGGTCAGTGCATCCGACCCATAGCCTTCGGCGGTGAAGGCCGCGTCGTATCCGAGTTCCTCGGAGAGGAGGATGCGTTCCATCGGCAGCTTGAAAATGCGCTCCTGCCAGCGGACTTCGGTTCCGAGTTCCATCGCTCCATCTCCGTTTTTGCGTTTACGCTCGGCGGCAAGGTTTGCCCGCCTGTGCGCCGCACGGCGTTCCGGCCGCCTGGCTTGCTCGTGCCGGGGATGCGGCGCCGCCTTGCACGCAGACCCGGCGAGCTGAACCCATGGCAAGTCTCTCCCCGCGGGTCTGAGCCCGCGATGTTCATGACGTGAACCAATCCCCCCGCGTTCATCCTGTCAATTGCGCTGAGAATCATCGCATTCGCGATTGGCCAGGGCCGCGGCCGCAGGCGCCCATGGCCGGGCTTTGACGGAGCAGATCCTGTCCAAAGGCCAGCCCGGCTTGCGCATCCAGGAAGGGGGCGGTCTCCGGAGTTCGCATCGAAGGTCCAGCAGATATGCGAAGCCATGCCTCGTGAGGGGGAAGCGGCGGTTTTTGGGCTTGTCTGGGAAATGGCCAGCGACCATGGACGCCCCAACCGATTCCAGCACTGAAAGGTTGCCCATGCGTCTGATCGATCATTTCCTCGTTGGCGGCACGTCCGGCCTCCGGGCTGATCGCAAGGCCGATGTATTCGATCCCAACAGCGGGGCGGTACAGGCACAGGTCGTGCTGGGTGGGCAAGACGCGCTCGACCGCGCGGTCGCGGCCGCCCAGGCGGCGCAGCCGGGCTGGGCGGGGACCAACCCGCAGCGCCGGGCCCGCGTCATGTTCCGCTTCAAGGAACTGGTCGAGGCCAATATGGACGAACTGGCCCGCCTGCTCAGCTCCGAACATGGCAAGGTCATCGCGGATTCGAAGGGCGATTTCCAGCGCGGGCTCGAGGTGGTGGAGTTCGCCTGCGGCGTGCCGCACGCGCTCAAGGGGGAATATACCCAGGGCGCCGGCCCGGGGATCGACGTCTATTCGATGCGCCAGCCGATCGGCATCGGGGCGGGGATCACTCCGTTCAACTTCCCGGCGATGATCCCGCTGTGGATGTGTGCCGTCGCCATCGCCTGCGGCAATGCCTTCATTTGCAAGCCTTCGGAGCGCGATCCTTCCGTGCCGGTGCGACTGGGCGAGTTGTTCCTCGAGGCCGGGCTGCCGGCGGGCATCTTCCAGGTGGTTCACGGCGACAAGGAAATGGTCGACGCGATCCTCGACCATCCGGCGATCGCCGCGGTCAGCTTCGTCGGCTCGTCGGATATCGCCCATTATGTCTACAATCGCGGGGTGGCCGCCGGAAAGCGCATCCAGGCAATGGGCGGGGCCAAGAACCACGGCATCGTCATGCCCGATGCCGATCTCGACCAGGTGGTGAACGACCTGTGCGGCGCGGCATTCGGCTCGGCGGGCGAACGCTGCATGGCGCTGCCGGTGGTGGTGCCGGTGGGCGCCGATACGGCCGAGCGGCTGAAGGCCAAGCTGATCCCGGCGATCGAAGCCCTGCGCGTGGGCGTGTCGACCGATGCCGAGGCCCATTTCGGCCCCGTGGTCACCGCCGAGCACAAGGCCAAGATCGAGCAATGGATCCAGACCTGCGCCGACGAGGGCGGGGAAATCGTGGTCGACGGACGCGGCTGCACCTTGCAGGGTCATGAGAACGGGTTCTTCGTCGGCCCGACGCTGATCGACAACGTCACGCCGGAGATGGACTCCTACCACAACGAGATCTTCGGCCCCGTGCTGCAGATGGTCCGCGCCGCCAATTTCGAGGAGGCGCTGGCGCTGCCCAGCAAGCACCAGTACGGCAATGGCGTGGCCCTGTTCACCCGCAACGGCCACGCCGCGCGTGAGTTCGCCCAGCGCGTGAACGTGGGCATGGTCGGCATCAACGTGCCGATCCCGGTGCCGGTGGCCTATCACACCTTCGGCGGCTGGAAGCGCTCGGCCTTCGGCGATACCAACCAGCACGGCATGGAAGGCATCCGGTTCTGGACCAAGGTCAAGACCGTGACCCAGCGCTGGCCGGATGGTTCGCCCGATGGCGGCAATGCCTTCGTCATCCCGACCATGGCCTGATTGCACGAAACCAGGGGGGAATTGCGATGAACACCGTAGGGATCGTTGGCGCCGGCCAGATGGGCATCGGCATTGCCCAGATCGCGGCCCAGGCGGGCATGCGGGTGCTGCTGTCGGATGTTTCGCAGGAATTGGCCGAGAAGGGCGCCGGCCGCATTGCCGGCGGGCTCGACCGCATGGTCGCCAAGGGCGAGCTCGACCAGGCTGCGCGGGACAAGGCCGTGAGCCTGATCGTTCCCCTGGCGGGGGTTGACGCCATGGCCGAGGCTGCCCTCGTCATCGAGGCGGCGACCGAGCGCGAGGAGATCAAGCGGGCGATCTTCGCCAATGTCGGCAAGGTGCTGGGGCCTGACGCGATCCTTGCCACCAACACCTCGTCGATCTCGGTGACCCGCCTCGCCCAGGCCGTGGCCGCGCCCGAGCGGTTCATCGGCATGCACTTCTTCAATCCCGTCCCGCGCATGCCCCTGCTCGAGATCATCCGCGGCATGGCGAGCAGCGAGGCCACGGTCGCCGCGGCGAAGGCCTTCGGCGAGGCGACCGGCAAGGTCGCGATCGTGGCCACCGATCGCCCCGGCTTCGTCGTCAACCGCATCCTCCTGCCGCTGCTCAACGAAGCCTACTTCGCGGTCGAGGAGCGGCTCGCCTCGATTCCCGATATCGATGCCGGCGTGAAGCTGGGATTGGGCCATCCGATGGGGCCGCTGACCCTGTCCGACATGATCGGCCTCGATACGATCCTGGAAATCCTCCAGGTCTTCCAGGCTGACTTCGGCGACCCCAAGTACCGCCCGGCGCCGATCCTGCGCAAGCTGGTGGAAGCCGGCTGGCTCGGCCGCAAGACCGGCAAGGGGTTCTACGACTATTCGGGTGAGACCCCGGTCCCGATCGCGCTCTGAGGGAGGCCTTGCGGCCATGACTTACGAAACCATTCTCGTCGAACAGCAGGGTGCCGTCACCCTCATCACCATCAACCGCCCCCAGGCGCTGAACGCGCTCAGCCCGCAGGTGCTGGATGAGGCGATCAGGGCCTTCGCCGCGTTCGAGGAGGATCCGGGCCAACGCTGCGCCGTGGTGACCGGGGCAGGCGACAAGGCCTTCGTGGCCGGCGCCGACATCAAGATCATGGCCGACATGGCCGCGACCGATTTCTACGCGCAGGACTTCTTCGGCGATTGGACCAGCAAGCTGCTGAAGGCCACCCGCAAGCCATGGATCGCCGCGGTTAACGGCTTCGCGCTCGGCGGCGGGTGCGAGCTGGCGATGATGGCCGATTTCATCATCGCCTCCGACACGGCGAAGTTCGGCCAGCCCGAAATCAAGCTGGGCGTGGGGCCCGGCATGGGCGGCTCGCAGCGCCTGACCCGCGCGGTGGGCAAGGCCAAGGCCATGGAAATGTGCCTGACCGGGCGGATGATGGACGCGGTCGAGGCAGAGCGCAGCGGCCTCGTCAGCCGCGTGGTCCCGGCCGCCGAGCTCCTCGCCGACGCGCTGAAGACTGCCCAGGCCATTGCCGCCATGCCGCCGCTGGCCGCCATCGCCAACAAGGAAATGGTCAACGCCGCGTTCGAGCTGACGCTGGATCAGGGCCTCGTGTTCGAGCGGCGGCTGTTCCAGATCCTGGCCGCAACGGAAGACAAGACCGAGGGAATGCAAGCCTTCATCGAGAAGCGCCCGGGCGTGTGGAAGGGCCGGTAACCGGCCCCTCACCGGCTGCCTATCGGCGGCGGCGCGGCACCATGGCCGATAGCCGCGCCTGCCAGCGGGCGCCCGCCCTCCTCAGGGCGGCCAGCGCCGGCGCCGGGTTCAGCCGGGCACCGGCATGCCCGATCTGCTCCGCTGCCGCGGCGGCCTTGCATCGACCGGCAATGAGCTTGCGGGCCAGTTGCACGCGGGTGCGGCGAGCCTGACGCCGCCATTGCCGGCGGAGCGCCTTCGCCCGTGCCGCCAGCGGACTCTCGCGTACCACCGGTTCTTCCTTGAACCGGTTGCGCAGGCTTCTGCCGGTAGGAAAGGCCTGAGCTTCTTCCTGCTGCCGGAAGGCCGCGCGGGCCTGGGCATAGTAGTCGACCGGTTCGGGTTCCGGCTGCGGTTCGGGGGCCGGTTCGGGAGCAAGCTCGATTTTTCGGTAGGAGACCGGCATTTGCGCCAGTGCCTGAGGCTCCTCAGCTGCCTCGGCCAGGCTGGCGGTCGCGTCCTCGTCAGGGACCAGTTCGGCCATGGGCACGCCGTGGAACAGACCCTTGAGCGCCTCGTCGCCGATGACCAGGCGATGGGCGCCGGCGTCCTGGGCGAGCCTCGCCGCCTCGCGCAGGTCGTCCTCGCCGAGTTCGAGGGCGAGATGCTTGGTGCCCTTGCGCGAGACGATGCTGAGCAGGCTGCCTTCGCCCTCCAGCGCGGCCTCGTCGGCCTCAAGCTCGGCGGGCCAGGCCTCGCCCGTCGCGGCTTCGGCGGCGGCGGCGGTCAGGCAATCGTCCCACCCGGCCACGGGCGCATCGAAGAACGGGTAGACGCCGTCGCAAGCCGCCAGCACGCAGAGCGGGCGGGGCAGGCCCTGCTGACGAATGGTGTCGCGCAGGGCCTGATGGATCAGGGCGGCGAGGAAGCACGCGCCGATCGTTCCGGCGCGCAGTTGGTCCTCGGGGGGATTGGCGCTGTCGAGCAGTCGGTCCTCAAGCCCGATGATCGCGCCGTGGAGATCGTCGATCCCCTTGATCGCCAGGGTGGCATCGGTCGCCTGGTAATCGCCCTGCCAGCCGAACCCGTCGCGCGAGTAGCCGTCGAGGAGGTCGTCGCGGGCGGCATTGGTGAAGGGGTAGGCGTCGTCGCTGAAGTAGTAGGTCTTGATGAAGGGAGCGAGCCGGCCGTCCTTGGGGCCGGGGCCGCCGAGCACCCGGGCGTCGGAGAGGACGACGCCGATGGCCGAGATCGGAAATTGAGGCCGGTCGTAGCTGCCGAGGCGGCTGGCCAAGCGGTCCCATCCGGTGATCTCCACGTCGGCGGCGGTCACGGCGAGGAAGCGGGCAGGCAGCGGCCCCCCGGGCCCGGCATAGGGCTCCAGCAAGGCGCGCAGCTTCTCCGTCGCCTCATCGACGTTGTCGTAGCGCAACATGTCTTCGACCGAGTGGCGGAACGCGTGTTCGTCCACGCCATCGATGGTGATGGTCTCCATCGGAAGGCCCCCGCGAGAATCTGGTCAATACAGACTAAGCGCGACTGCTTGCCCGCACGTTAGGCAACATGGTTTCGACGCGGAGCAGTTGAGAAGCGCTGGCGCCCCCGTAGCGGCGGGTGAAGATGGTTAATTGGCTGAAAAATAATGAAACCAAGCAACGATTCACGCTGCGGATTGCCGGTCCGAAGACGCGTGCAGTCAGGTGGGTTCCGGCCATGGAGCCGACACCATGACCGGCTCAAGGAATAGCTCCGCCGACGCCCACAGGCGCGCGACATGAACCTCCGTCAGGCCGAGATTACAAGCGTTCCACGATCCGACCGGCGCGGGCCGGTGTCGGGGAGGGAGCACGGCTGTCCTTCGGCAAGTCGACCGGTCGGCGTCGCGGCAGCCGCGCCAGCCGTTCGCGGTAAAGCGCGGCCCACCGCCGGTGCAATGCCCGCAGGCCTTCGTCGGCCATGCCGCTTGCCCGGGTGAGCTCTTCCTTCAGGCGACGTTCGAAATAAGCGCGATCGTCTTCCATGGGGCTGCCTCCTCCTCGCCCCCTCCGGAAGTGGATCATGACTCCATCAGGCGATTCGAGTCAATTAACTGTAAGCATTGTCAGTCCGGCAAGTCAGTCCAGTGGAATGCCGCCGACCTGGGGGCCGCCATCAACCGCGATCACCTGCCCCGTGATGTAGGAGGCCGCATCGCTGGCGAAGAACACCAGCATGTTGGCCAGCTCGTCGGGGGTACCGGTCCGGCGCAGCGGGATATTTCGGCACATCTCTTCGGTGGGCACCCTGGCAACTTCCCACGCGGCGTGGGCGCGGGGCGAAGCGATCAGGCCGGGCGCCACGCAATTGCAGCGAATGCCGTAGCCCCCCCATTCTGCCGCGGTGTTGACCGTGAAGATCTGCAGCGCCGCCTTGGCCGAGGCATAGTGCGCCCCGCCGCGCGAACCCTTCATCCCGGCCATCGACGAGACGTTGACGATCGCGCCGGATCGCTGCGCAATCATGTGCCGGCCGGCTTCCCGGGTCAGCCAGTAGGCCGAATTGATGTTGAGATCGTAGATGTTCTTCCAGGCGGCGGTGTCGATCTCCTCGAGCCGGGTCATGCGGGTGCCGCCGGCGTTATTGATCACCACGTCGACCCTGCCGAACTCGGCAATGGTGCGTTCGACCAGGGCGGTCACCGCCTCTTCCTTCTTGACGTTGGTCGGCACGGCCAGGCAGCGCCGGCCGGAGGCGGCGGCAATGGCCTGGGCGGCCGCGTTCAGCTCGCTTTCGGTGCGGCTGGCAATGACCACGTCGGCGCCCAGCTGGGCCAGCTGCATGGCCGCGGCATAGCCGATCCCCGTGGCGCCCCCGGTAACGATCGCCACCCTTCCGGTGAAATCGAGCTGGTCTCGAATTATGGCCGGGTTCCTTCCGTCAAGTGCGCCCGGCGCGCCAAATGCGCGGCGGGCTCTCGAGAGGGTGCACGCGCGCCGAGCGGCTGCCAAGGAAAACCTACAGTTCGCTGGTTATGCAGCGGTCCGAGCGAAGGGGTGATTGGGCGGGGCAGGCGACCGCGTGCCAAAAAAGAAGGGCCGTCGCTTGCGCGGCGGCCCTTCGATTGCTGTCCGGTCCCGAGGGATCAGAAGTGGTAGGTCAGATTGAACGTGTAGAGGCGGGGCTCGCCCACGTAGTACGACACCGTGCCGATGCCGGAGGTCGAACCGTCCACGCCGCCCGTGTAATAGACCTTGTTGTTGAGGTTGCGGACGTTGAAGTTCAGGTCGACCGGCTTGCCCATGACCCCGGTCCACGAAATGTTGGCGCCGAGCAGCCAGTAGCCGGGGGAATAGTCGGCAATGATCAGCGGCCCGGGGACAAGATTGTTGTTCGCGTCGAGCGCAGCGGCCTTGGCATTGTTGTCCTGCAGCCAGGTCCCGACCTGGCCATAGTAGTCCATGCTGGCGGAGATCCGGCCCATGTCGTTGGGCAGTTCGGTGTGCAGCGTGATGGTGGCGCCGGCCGAATCTGTCGGAACGCCGCTGAACTGGGCATTGGGATAGCTGCCGGCGTCGCGGAACAGGCCGTTGTTCGGGATCACGAAATTCTCGAACTTGGCGTCGATCAGCGAATAGAAGCCGCTCAGTTCCAGCCACGGGGTGGGCTCGAACCGGGCTTCCACTTCCAGGCCCTTGATCGTGGCGTTGGCCGCGTTGATCGTGATCGAACGGTTGCCGGCGACCGAGGTCGCGCTGCGCTGGATGTCCTTGTACTTGTCGCGATAGGCGGCGATGTTCAGGCCCGCCGCCATGCCGTTGTCCCAGCGCCAGTTGCCCTTGAAGCCAAGCTCGATTTCGGTGACGGTCTCGGGCCGGAACGTATTTACCACGTCGGCGGCGGCGGTGACGGACTGATTGAAACCGCCCGAGCGGTAGCCCTTGCGGGCGGTGGCGTAGAGCAGCATGTCGGGCGTCGGCTTCCAGTCCACACTGCCGGTATAGGTCAGCTGGTGGAAGTCCTTCTGCGCCGAGATCAGGCAGCCGGTCGGGGTGTTGGTCACCGGATGGTCTGCATTTCCGACGAGCGAGCAGTTCGCATTGGCGCCACCATCGGCGAGGATCAGGCCGTCCCAGCGCGAGACCAGCTTGGTCGGGGTGGCGGTGCGCAGGTTCTGTTCTCGATGATCCCAGGTCTGGCGCAGGCCGCCCGTGAGCGAAACGGTCAGCATGGGCCGGTAGGTGAACTGGCCGAAGATTGCCTTGCTCTCGTTGGCCGGGTTGCCCTGGGCGAGACGGCGCGAGGAGGCGGTGGAAAGCGGCACGAAGTTGCTGGTCACGCCATCGCCATGTTCGCGGAAGTAGTAGCCGCCGACGATGTAATCCAGCTTCCCGTCAAGGGCCTTGCCGAGCACACTGAGTTCATCGCTGATCTGCCGCTGCTTGGTATAGTTCATCGAATTGAAGGCGCCGGCGAGGATACAGTCGACCCCCGACTGCGGGCCACAGACGATGTTTCCGGCCGGGGCCGGCGTAGTCGGGGCATTGACCGGATCCGGGATCGCGCTGACGAGGCTGGCGAGGGGATTGAGGGGGTCGACGTTTGCAGCGGTGGTACCTGGCTTCAGCAGGAAACCGGCCGTGCCACCGATGTTCGCGGCCTGGAAGCTGCGCAGGTAGCGGTAGCCGAAGATGTTGCGCACCGTCATGTTGTCGGTGACGTGGAACTCGGTCTTGTTGGTGACCGAGAAGGTGTCGATCTCGACGTTGTTGCCATCGGGCAACTGGTACTGGCCGACGCCGCTGGTCTGGAACTTGCCGTAGGAGCGCGACTGCGACTTGATCGCGTTCGACGCCAGATCGTTGAACACGCTCGGATAACCGAACAAGCTCAGCAGCGTCGCCGATCCGACGCCCGGCAGGCCGAGGAACTGGGCCGGCTGGGTGGGCATGGCGCCGATTTCGTTCTCGGTTGCACCGGCAACGATCAGCGTGTTCTCGATCGGCACCTCGCTTGGCGCGAAGCGGGCCGAAACGCGCCAGCCGTCGGTATGGATGTCGTTGTAGCCGCGCTTGTCGGTCAGGTTGTACATGTAGCCGTTGCGGCGATTGAGCAGGCCGGCGGCGCGGATCTGCAGGGAATCGGTCACCGGAACGTTGATTGCGCCCTCGATCCTGCGCGCTTCGTAGTTGCCGAGCGTGGCCGAGACATAGCCGCCGAAATCAGACTGCGGGGTCTGCGAGGTGAACAGGATCGCGCCGGCGGTCTGGTTCTTGCCGAACAGCGTGCCTTGCGGCCCCTTCAGCACCTGTACGCTGGCGGTGTCGAACAGGCCGGCGTTCAGGCCCTGCTGGCGCGGCACGGCGACTTCGTCGACATAGATGCCGACCGATTGGTCCGACTGGATGAATTCGAGCTGCTGGCGTTGCCCGCGGATGACGAAGTGCGGCGTCGAGTTGCCGAAACCCGAGGAGCTTTGCTGGAGCGATGGCACGGCGTGGACCAGATCGGTCGGGCTGGAGATGCCCTTGGCCTTAAGCTGTTCGACGGTGACCACGGAAATCGCTGCCGGAACGTCGGTCAGCCGTTCTTCGCGGCGGCGGGCGGTGACGACGATCGCGCCTTCATCGGTGTCGGCCGTGCTGGCCGCAGTGGCGGCTGCCTGCTGCGCCATGGCGGGCGCGGCCAGACCGAACACGCTCGCGCCAACAGCGAACGCAACGGAATAGTGCTTCCACTTGCCCCTCATATCAATTCTCCTCCCGGTCAGAATCTGCATATCGTCGACGCGATATTGATGTTCGCGGTACATGGTAATGTGTCACTTTGAAAGCGCCCCCTCTGCTGCTTCCGTCCTGTGGGAACACTTTTTCCGTATGTGATGCACGATGGCGGCACTGCACCCAGTCCGCCGCCGGTCAGGTTGGGTGAAGGCGCCGATCAAGGACGCGAGCTTTTTCCGGCCGACGGCGATGGGCAGCGCCCGATTTGATGGATGTCAACGAAGATAGAGGAACCTGTTTTAAATCGGCCTATCGCCGGCAGAAGTCGGTCGCCCGAGGAGAAGGATCTTTCGCCATGACCATCCGCCCGTTCGTGTTCAGCTGCGACGCCCATGTGTCCGAGCCCAGGGACCTGTTCACCACGCACATGCCCGAGCGGTTCGGGGACCATGTGATCAACATGCGCGAGGAGAACGGCCGCCGGATGATGTGCGTCGGCGACAGGGTAGTCCTCCACTTCCCCCCCAACTTCGCTACCCACAAGACCGGGGTGACCGATGAAGCCTTCGCGGCACAGAGCGAGGATAGCGTCGACACCACCCGCCGTGGCACGCGCGACCTGTCACTGCGGGCCGCCGACATGGACCGCGATTGGGTTGATGCCGAACTGGTCTTCCCCACTCTCGGCCTCATGATTCCCCGCATCGACGATCCGGAGGCCCAGGCCGCAGCCTGCGCCATCTGGAACGACTGGGCCTGGGACTACACCGAAGTCCTGCGCGATCGCCTGATTCCCTCGGCGATGATCCCCTGCATCGATTTCGGTCTGGCCCTGGCCGAGGTGAAGCGAGTGATCGCCATGGGCTATGCCGCCGTGACCTTGTGGGAAGGCCTCAACAATTACAACGATCCGCGTTGGGACCCGATCTTCGCCTATGCCGCCGAGCATGGCGTGCCGCTGGTGTTCCACACCGGCGTCGGGGACATCAATGTCCGCGCTCTCAAGGGACCGGGCGGTGCGCTTTTCAATTACACCCGGCAGATGAACGATGCGGTCGACGTGATCACCCAGCTCGTCGCCGGCGGCGTGCTCGATCGCAACCCGGATGCGCACATCCTCTTCGCCGAGCACAGCGCCGGCTGGCTCTATGGCTTGGCCGAGCGGATGGACGAGGTCTACATCGGCCACGCCAACCAGGTCGAGCCGAAGCTCTCGCGCATGCCGAGCCAGATCGTGCGCGACCAGGTCCACTGCGCGCTTCAGAACGACTACATGTCGTCAATGGCGAGCCGCGAGGGCGTGGGCATCGGCGCGCTGCTGTTCGCGACCGACTATCCGCACTCCGAAGGTACCTTCCCGTTCTCGCCCGGCATCATCGAGGCGATCCGCAAGGAGAACCCGGACCTGACCATCGACGAATGGGTGGCCGTGCTGGGGGGCAATGCGGCCCGCATCATGCCGCGTGCGAACCTTTCCGAGAGGGTGGAGCAACGGCGGGCCGAACTGCTCACCGTCGCCTGATCGGGCAATAAAACGCCAAGGGCCCCGGACGCCGAGTCCGGGGCCCTTTCTCAAGGCCAGCGGACCAGCGCGTCAGGCGGCGGCGGCGATCTCGGAGGTGTAGACCCTGGGCTCGATGCCGAACAGCCGTGCGGCGTTCAGGCCCAGAATATCCAGCCGCGTCTGTTCGCTGACGTCGAAGTCGGAGAACAGGCCTTCGGTGATCTGGCGGCTGATCGGGAACGTGCCCTCGGCATGGGGATAGTCCGAGGCCCACATCACGTTCTTCGCGCCGGGCAGTCCCTTGTCGGCCGCCAGAACGCAGGCGCGGTCATGCTGGAAGCTGGCCCATACCTGATCGTCGATGATCTGGCTCGGCGTTCGCGACAGCTTGGGGAAGACCATCTTGCCATGGGCTTCGGCCACTTCGTCCATGCGCTCGGCCAGGGCGACCAGCCACGAGGCTCCGCTCTCGATGAAGGCGACCCTGGCGCCGGGATTGCGATCGAGCACGCCGCCGGCGACCAGCAGCATCACCGAGTTCTGGGCTTCCATCGACTGTAGCGTGTAGTTGCAAATGGCGGCCCCGGGCCCGCGCTCGCGAATGACGGTTTCCTGGCCTGTGCCGGTGTGCATCACGATCACGAAGCCGTGCTCCGCGGCCTTGGCGAAGACCGGATCCCACTTTTCGTCATTGTACTTGGGCATGTTGGGCGGGGTCACGGCCGGCAGCATCGCCGAGCGGAAGCCCTTGGACGCAAGGTAGTCGAGTTCGGCCAAGGTGTTGGAGAAATCCTGCACCGGCAGCATGCCGCACCGGATGAAGCGGGGGTTGCCGCCGAGGAACTCGTTGTTCCAGTCGTTGTAGAGGCGGACCGAGGCAGCCTCCGCCTCGGGGCTGTCGAGGCAATAGATCCACAGGCCCAGCGTGGGGAAGCAGATCTCCGCGTCGATGCCTTCGAGTTCCATGTCGGCCATCCGGCCGGTCAGATCATGCAGCCCCTGGCGATCCACGTTCGGACCCATTGGATGCTCGCGCTGCGGCCCCAGCCGCATGCGGTAGATCACCTTGTCCTCGGTTCCGGCGATCATGTAGGGGGCTTCGAAGCGCGAAGAGAGCGCGTGCCGCTGCAGGCTTGCGGGAAGGCCGGCGGTGAACAGGTCCTTTGGCTCGAGCACATGGCTGTCGGCGCTGAAAACGAACGGCTTCACGGAACATCTCCACAGTTCTGATTTTGTGGTATCAGGGTATCTCTTTTTTGCCCCGATGCAAGTGATTAGCGTCCTACCCGTGTTGACAGTGCTTAAAGAGGGGTCTTTAACGGAAAAGATGACCGCCCCAGGCCGCACTCTCGTTGCCCGCGTTGCGCACCAGCTTGCCGAGATCAGCCTCGATGCTGAAGACGGCAGCTACATTGGCGCAGAGGATGAGCTTCTCGAACGCCTCGGCGTGAGCCGGCCGACCCTGCGCCAGGCGGCGAAGATCGCCGAGACCGAGCGCATGATTTCCGTTCGGCGCGGAGTGCGCGGCGGGTTCTATGCCCGGCGCCCCGACGTGTCGGACGCCATCGCCACGATCAACCGCTACTTGCGGCTGCAGGGTGCGGGGCTTCGCGACCTGCGCGTGCTGCACTCGGCCCAGGTCGCCGCCGCGCGCATGGCCTCGGCCAGTTCCGACGAAACCTTGCGGGCGGGGCTGGGCTCACTGTTGGGCGAGATGGACCATTGCGACGACGCCGTATCGATGATGCGCTTCGACATCCGGCTGGCTGAATACATCGCGGTGATGAGCGGCAATCCCGTGGTTCAGCTGGTGACGGGCATGAGCTATGCCTTCGGGCGCGACGAGCAGGGCATCTATCTTTATGGCGACGCTGGCCAGCGCACCGAGGTGCGACGTCATTATCGCGCGCTGGTCGACGCGATCCTCGCGGGTGACGGCGATCTCGCCGAATTCCACATGGAGCGCCGGCTCGCCCTCATTCACCGCTGGATCGATGCGGCTGACGAGGCGGATCTGCGCCCGATCAACGAAGTCTAGGACCTGACGGAACCGGGCTGGCGCGCGGTTCCGGCAAGGCAGCGACATCAGAACAACGAAGGGAGTTGGAATGAGTTGGGCGCACATGGACAAGACGGCCATCGTCGGGGTCGGCGCCACGGACTATTATGTCCGGGGGCACAGCTGGCCGCGCACGGTCTACGATATGGCCTGCGAGGCGATCATCAACGCCTGTGCCGATGCCGGCATCTCGCCGCACCAGATTGACGGCTTCGCCTACTATTCCGGTGCGAGCGCCGGCTATACGGGCAAGCTCGATACCGGCACCTTCATGGAAATGCTGGGCATGCCCGAGATCGGGTTTTCCGCCGCGCTGACCTCGGGCGGCAATGGCAGCGTCGGTTCCGTCGGGCTCGCCACGGCAGGCCTGATGAACGAGGACTGCAAATACTGCGTCAGCCTGATGACCCTGCAGCAATTGCCGCAGTCGCGGCTGGGCACGGTGTTCGGCAAGATGGACGTCGATTGGCAGAACAGCTTCCTCCAGCCGAGCGGGCTGGTCGGACCCGGACACCTGATGAGCGTGCTCGCCCGTCGGCACATGCACCTCTATGGCACGACCCAGGAAGCCTTCGGCGAAGTGGCCATCGCCACCCGGCGCAATACCGCTAACCGGCCCAAGGCGGTTCGTAAGAAGCCGCTGTCCATGGATGAATACATGGCCTCGCCCATGCTGGCCGATCCACTGCGCCGGCTCGACTTCTGCCTGGAGACGGACGGCGCCGTAGCCGTGATCACCACGACCGCCGACCGCGCCAAGGACTGCCGGCAGAAACCGGCTTACGTCCATGGCGTCTCCGCCGGCGGTCAACGCGAATGGAGCCGCGCCTTTACGTGGTATGGCATGCCGGATCCCTACTTCGCCAGCTCCGGGCACGACTGGCCGGCCAAGCGGGTGTGGGAGCAGACCGGCCTGTCCGCCAAGGACATGGACGTGGCCCTGCTCTATGACCACTTCACCCCGATGGTGCTGATGCAGCTCGAGGAATATGGTTTCTGCGAGAAGGGCGAGGGGAACGATTACGTCCTCTCCGGCAAGATGCGATACGACTTCGAGACGGGCAAGGGCGTGAACGGCGGTACGCCGGTCAATACCCATGGCGGCAACCTCAACGAGGCCTACATCATCGGCATGACGCACATCGTCGAGGCGGTGGAGCAGGTGCGCGGCACGGCCATCAACCAGGTGAAGGACTGCGAGTTCGCCCTGGCCAGCGGCGGCCCGGCATCCATTCCCGTCTCCAGCCTGATCCTGAGGAGCGCCTGACCATGAGCGAACCCATCAAGTACGGTCCGGCGCTGCTGCTGCCGGGCGAGCAGCTTCACATCGCAATGAACAATGATACCGAAGGTTTCTGGCAGGCAGCCAAGGAACACCGGTTGACCGCCTGCCAGTGTGCCAAGTGCGGGCACTTCCGCATGCCTCCGGGGCCTGTGTGCCCGGAATGCTCGAGCTTCGAGAAGCACTATCCCGACCTTCCGGGGACCGGCACCGTGTTCAGCTATGCGATCTGCAACCGCAATCCGGCCAATGGCGAGCCCTATGTCTACGTGCCGGTGGTGGTCGACATCGACGGAGCGCCCGGCGCCCGGCTCGTCTCCAACGTCACCGGCTGCGACGCCGAGGACGTTCACATCGGCATGAAGGTCGAGGTGGTGTGGACCGAAATCAACGACGGCTGGGTCTTCCCGCATTTCCGCAAGGCCTGAGCCGCCCCGCGGCTGACGCAGCGGCCCGGCGGAGGACTGTCCCGCCGGGCCGCTTCGCGTTTCAGGGCACCAGCACCAGCGCGCCTTCGACCTCTCCCTCGCGCAGACGGGCCAGAGCCGTGTTGGCCGAGGCGAGCGGCAGCACTTCCACATGGGTGCGCACTCCGGCCTCGGCCGCCAGGGCCAGGAATTCCTCGCCATCGGCGCGGGTCAGGTTGGCGACGGAGATGATCTGCCGCTCCTCCCACAGATCGGCATAGGGGAAGCCGGGAATGTCGCTCATGTGAATGCCGGCGCAGACCACGCGGCCGCCTTTGCGCACTTCGCGCAGGGCGCGGGGAACCAGTTCTCCGGCAGCCGCGAAGATGATCGCCGCGTCGAGCAGTTCGGGCGGGCTTTCGTCCGAGGAGCCGGCCCAGTGGCAGCCGAGCGCGCGGGCGAAATCCTGCGCTGCCGCGTCACCGCTCCGGGTGAAGGCAAAGACCTGGCGGCCCTGCCATAGCGCAACCTGCGCCAGGATATGTGCCGCCGCGCCGAACCCGTAGAGCCCCAGCACCGGGGCGTGGCCGGCGAGGCGATAGGCGCGGTAGCCGATCAGCCCGGCGCAAAGCAGCGGGGCGGCGTGCGCGTCGTCGAAGGCATCGGGCAAGGGAAAGCAGAAGCGCGCATCGGCAATAGCGTGGCTGGCATAACCGCCGTCGCGGGTGAAGCCGGTGAACAGCGGCGCATCGCACAGGTTCTCCCGCCCCTCGGCGCAATAGCGGCAGTGGCCGCAGGCATGGCCGAGCCAGGGCACGCCGACCCGTTGACCCTTAGTGAATCCGGTAACGCCGGGCCCGAGTTCATCCACCAGGCCGACGATCTCGTGCCCAGGCACTATCGGCAGCGGCCCCTGCAGGTCTCCCTCGACCACGTGAAGGTCCGTCCGGCACACCCCGCAGGCGCGGATGGCCACGCGGATCTCGCCCGGGCCGGGTTGGGGCAGGGGCCGCTCCACCCTGTGCAGCGGGTGCCCCACGCCATCGAACTGCATGGCGTGCATCGTGCTCATGGCGGCCAGTCTTGGTGGTCTCGCAGGCGGGGTCAAGCGCCTCGGTCAAAAAGCAGGAGCCCCTTCACCCGCGATGAGGGCTGCGGGTGAAGGGGCTCTCCCCATCCGGCGCCGAGGGGCGGCGCCGGCGGGTTGTGGAAGCGGGCTGACCGGTGAGGGGTGGTCAGGCGGCTTCCAGCATCCGCGCCAGGTCCTCGCGGGCATCGCCGGTCGGACGGATGTCGAACTTCTCGACCAGCACGCCGAGCACCTCGGGCGTGAGGAACTGCGGCAGCGTGGGCCCCAGGTGAATGCGCTTGAGACCGAGGTGCAGCATGGTCAGCAGGACGGCCGTGGCCTTCTGCTCGAACCAGCTGATCCCGTAGTGCAGCGGCAGGTCGTTGACCTCGCAGCCCAGCGCCCCGGCGACGGCGACCGCCACCTGGATCGCCGAATAGGCATCGTTGCACTGGCCCATGTCGAGCACCCGGGGCACGCCCTTGATGTCGCCCAGGTCCTCACGGTTGAAGCGGAACTTGCCGCAGCCCAGGGTCAGGATCAGGCTGTCCTTCGGCGTCGCCATGGCCAGGTCATGGAAGTAGTTGCGCCCCGGCCGCGCCCCGTCGCAGCCGCCGATCAGGAACAGGTTCTTGACGTCTCCCTCCTTGATCATGCCCAGCAGGGTATCGGCCACGCCCATCACCGTGTTGCGGGCAAAGCCGGCGGGGATGCGCTGTTCCGCCGCGTCCTCGGCGAAGCCCGGCTGGGCAAGGGCGCAGGCGATCACGGGCGAGAAATCGTGGTTCTCGATGTGCGGCAGGCCGTTCCAGCCGACCGGCCCGGCGGTGAAAATGCGGTCCTGGTAGCCCCTGATCTCCGGGTTGATCAGGCAGTTGGAGGTCATCACGATCGCGCCGGGGAAGGCCGCGAACTCCTTCTGCTGGTCCTGCCAGGCCCCACCATAATTGCCGACAAGGTGCGGAAACTTCTTGAGGCCCGGATAGGCATTGGCCGGCATCAGCTCGCCATGGGTATAGACGTTGATCCCCTTGCCCGCGGTCTGCTGGAGGATCGCCTCGAGGTCGCCCATGTCATGGCCGGAGACGAGGATCGCCTTGCCCTTGATGGGGCTCATGCGCACCATGGTTACCTCGGGATGGCCGAACCGCCCGGTATTGGCCGCGTCGAGCAGTTCCATGACCTTGAGGTTGAGCGCGCCCACCGCCAGCGCCTCGGTCAGCAGCGCGTTCATGTCGGTGGGATCAGCGGCCAGGAAAGCCGAGATGCGGTGGAATTCGGCGCTCACCGCCGCTTCCTCAGTGCCCAGCACCCGGGCATGCTCGGAATAGGCGGCCGTGCCCTTGAGGCCGTAGAGGATCAGGTTGCGCAGGCCCACGATCGAGGGGCCGTCACGGTCCATGAACCGCTGGATCGCGGCCATCGGCGCGGCCGCGGCAATTTCCGATGCGGTCGTGCCGGGGTTCCACGTAGCTGGTTCCGGCAGGTCGGACAGGTCGGCTCCGGCCGATTCCGCCAGCGTGCGAGCCCGTTCGCGCAAGGCCAGCGCCTCGGCGATCAGCCCGTCGAAACGGCGGGCGTCGAAGTTCACGTTGGTGAGGGTGGTGAACCAGGCGTGGGGCGTAAAGGCATCCACCGCGGCATCCCGCGCGCCCACCCGCGCCGCGCGGTCGGCATAGACCGAGACGCCTTCCATCAGGCGCAGCAGCACGTCCTGCATGTCTGCCACGTCAGCGGTCTTTCCGCAGGAGCCGATTTTCACGGCACAGCCGCCCTTGTTCGATTGTTCGCATTGCACGCAATACATGGAGGCACTCCGATAAAGATGAAGAGTGAATTCCACTTATGGGCCGGCGGCAAAGATAGCTTTGATCTGAATCAATTCCCTTCCTGACATTCCGGCAGATAAGGGTATTGCCCGGAGGCGCCGTCAGCTAGGATAGTGCGGGGGCCAGATGCCATGCAGCTCACGCGACACACTGACTATGCCCTGCGCCTGCTGATCTACCTCGCCGGGATCGGCGATGGACAATCGCAGATCGCCGCCGTGGCCGAAGCGCAGGATATCTCGCGCACGCACCTGATGAAGATCGCCAACGAGCTGTCGCGCGCCGGCTTCATCGCCGCCTCGCGCGGGCGTGGGGGCGGCATTCGCCTGGCGCGCCCGGCAGCCGAGATCAACCTCGGCGCCGTGGTCGAGGCAATGGAGCCGCGCTGCCCGATGGTCGATTGCGGATCGTGCAAACTGATCCGGCGCTGCAGCCTGCCCGGTGTTCTCGACCAGGCCGGCACGGCGTTCCGCGAAGTGCTGTCGCGCTACACCCTGGCCGACATTTGCCGGACGCCGGCGCTCGCCGGCTGAACCGAGCTCATGCCTGCGCGGCCACGCGCGCCCGGAACTCCGGCAGGACCTGTCCCAGCAGACTCATGCTCTTCTTCGCCTCGGCCGGATCGAGCCCGCCGAGCAGCGGCCAGAATCCGACCGTCTGACCATCGATCATGGCTGGCGCCGTGGCGAGGAACTGCTCCGGCGTCATGACCACGAAAAGGCCCGACTGGCGCAGCGCCACCGGGTCGGTCAGCCCGGCGAAGGGCGAGGTCGCCCCGGCGCTGTCCTCGCCCGACCACCTGGCATATTCGGTGATCACGTGGACGGCATGGCGCTTGATCGCGGCCCAGCCGGCATCGGGGTCCTCGCACAGGTGGATCGACATCGGCCCGCCAACGAGCATCCGGCATTCCCTGGGTTTCCGGCCCAGGCGGGAGCACTCGTCGCGGTAGACCTGGTCGAGACCGGGTGCCATCGGCCCGAACCCCAGGTCGAACCGCGCGGCGCGCCGGGCCGAGGCGGGCACTCCGCCGCCGACCATGAGAATGTCCTCCGGGGCGCGGATCGGCAGCGGGCGCACCGTCACCGGGCGACCCTCGTAGTCGAAGCTCTCGCCGCGCAGCGCCCGGATGATCGTCTCGATCCCGCTGTCCATCAGCCTGGCCCGGTTGCGCAGCGACTTGCCGAACATCGCGAACTCGGCCGGCACGTAGCCGGCGCCCAGAATCGCCGTGAACCGGCCGTTGGCAATGAGGTCGAGCACCGCGATCTCCTCGGCCACGGTCACCGGATCGTGCAGCGGCAGGATCACCGCGCCCAGCTGCAGCATGGTCTTGCGGGTCACTCCGGCGATCGCCGAGGCGAGCAGGAACGGGCGGGGGAGGTATCCATCCGGCGAGGCATGGTGCTCCATCACGCCGATCCGGTCGACCCGGATGCTTTCGGCGAAGGCCGAAAGGTCCAGCGCCGCGCGGTAAAGCTCCGGAGCCGGCGCGCCGAATTCGGGCGCGCGCATGTCGAACGAGATGGTGACGTTGACCTTGGTCACGATGTGCTCTCCCGGCTGCGGGTTCATGCCCGCCCAATTTCTGCTGCCGGCAAGGGTACGGAGGTTCGCTGAACCGGGCAACGGCGGGCCGCAATCATCGGCCTCATGATCGTGCGCGCATCGGCCAGCCGCCGCCGTCACAGGCCCTTGGTGGTTCCCCCGTCGAGGTCGATGATCGCCCCCTGGAGGAGGTCGCCCGCCGGCGAGACAATATAGGCGACCATGGCGGCAACGTCCTCGGGCGTCCCCACCCGCTTCGCCCCGGCTGCCCGGGCGCGCTGATTCAGCACGTCGACACCGCCCCCGCCGCCGCCCATGGTCCGTTCGATGCGCGGGGTGCGGATCATGCCCGGGTTGATGGCATTCACCTGGACGCCGTCGCTCACCCCGGTGTCGGCCAGCAGCTTGGTGATCGCCAGTAGCGACGAACTGGTCCCCGAGGTCACCGCGCTGAACGGACGCGGCGTGCGGGCCCCGATCCCGGCGATGTTGACAATCGATCCGCCGCTCTCCCGCAGGGCGGGCCAGGCCGTCCGGCACAGGCGGATCGCCGCGAGCACCTTTACCGCGAAGGCCGCTTCCCACTGGTCGTCGGTCACCTCGAAGAAATCGGCGTTGTGGGTCAGACTGGCGCAGTTCACCAGGATGTCGATGGCGCCCATGGCTGCCAGGGCCGCTTCGACCACCACCTGCGCCGAATCGCGCTTCGCCAGGTCGACCGCGCAGCAATGGGCCGTGCCGCCGGCACCGCGAATGTCCGCCGCCACGGCCGCGAGCCCGTCCGCCGATCGCGCCACCAGCAGGACCGCCGCCCCGTCCGCCGCGAGCTGGCGGGCAATGGCCGCGCCGATGCCGCTGCTCGCGCCGGTGACGACGGCGTGGCGGCGCGGAGTCAAGCCGGCGCGGCTTCCGGCAAGCGCGCGGCAAGCGCCGGCACGGCAGCGAGAGCCCGCAGCACGTCGTTGAGGTGGGTGCAGCCGAGGGGGCCGGCCAGGTCGATGGAAACCGTTTCGCGCAGGGCGCTGGCCTGCTTGCCGATCAGCCGGTGCACCTGCCGGACCGAGCCGGGGCATTCGGTGTAGGGCAGGATCAGCGCCTCGGCGGTGAGATCGGCAATTGTCCCCTCGGCGGTAATCGTGGCCGCGGTCGCATATTCATGCACCGCCACCCGGACTCCGTCGGGCATCGGCGCGGAATCCTGGAACCAGGATTCCACCTTTACCAGGCCGCCCTCGCGCCACAGGTCGATCCGCCGCGCGCGGCGGTGCGACGGGCCGGGAAGATCGTTCATGACATGCCAGCCATCCGAATCGGCGGGGTTGACGAAGGGACCGACCGGCACCTTTTGCTGGATGGCATGGTTTGAACGACCGTTGGCCAGCAGTGATGTGGAACCCGCGGCATGGCCGATGCACACGTCGGTCATATCGACCGCCTGGTTCATTTCTCCGCGCGGGATCTCTCCCGTCTCCTCTGCCCAGCGCATCCAGCCCCAGACCGAGACCAGGCTGGTCCCTGAGTAGTCGTCCAGCAACTGGTAAAGTGGGGTTCCCGACAGATGGCCGAGGGTGCGCGCGATGATCGCACGGCTTGAACCACCGCGAGCTCCCGCGCGAATGCCCGCCAGTTCCTGCGCCTCGGCAAGGGGTGGCTCGGTCTCGAGCGAAAGGATCTCGCGTCGGGGCGAAACGACCAGGTCCATCGAGGCGGCGTCAAGCACTTGGGCCTTGCCATCAATGCCGGTGAACACATCGCGCGCCGCGCCGCGCATGATGCGCGGCTGCTCGCGCCCGTGTGGCCAGCAGGTGTCGATCGACGTGGTGCGGCGGATCGAGCCCGGCCGGCGCAGCGGCGAATAGCCGGCTGCGGTGGCGGGGATGGGGTAGCGGGGGGGCGGGGTCATGTCGTCAGCATACCACGCCGGTTTCGCGCAGGTGCGGGATTTCGTCGGCCTTTCCGGCCTTCGTCAGCACCAGGTCGGTCTGTTCGCCGGCCATCACCGCGGTGGGGGTCTGGACGGCTGAGCGCGACAGCGTGACATGGGGCGCCTGGCGCGGCAATTCCCCCCAGGTCGGATGGACAATGTCGACCATCAGGTGGTGTTGCTCGCCCATTTCGGTGTCAAACAGATTGGCCTGAATCGGCCTGTCACAGACCTGGACCAGACCGAGCCCCTGCCGCAGCCCTTCGGCTTGCCACTGCGCGGCGGGTCGGCCGGCGAAAGCCTGCTCGAGCGCAGCGATCAGCTCGCCATCGTTGGCCTGGCGCGCGGCAGCGGTAGCGAAACGAGCATCCGTGGCCAGGGCCCCGTCGCCCAACACGGCCACGAGGCGCTCCCATGCGCCCTCGCGGGAGGCAGAGAGGAAGACATAGCCTTGCGCCGCCTGATAGATCCGGTGCAGCGCGCCCGTGCCCCACAGACCCGGGTCGACCATGGCGGGCGTCGGCGAACCGGGCCAGCGGACCGAGAAACCGCTGACCGAATGCGAGGCGCTGTTTAGCATCGAGGTGCGCAGGTCTTGCCCGCCGGCCCCGAGATCGCGTGCGACGAGCCCGAACAGGATCGCGGTTGCCACGACATTGCAGGCTACGCCGTCGGCCTGGGCCATGTCGGTCGTCCCGGCGCCGCCGAGCCGCCGCGAGAGATCCTGGACCTTGGCCAGCGGCATATCGGCATCGCCGAGCTCCGCGATTCCGAGATTGGTCATGGAGAAGCCGCCGGCCGCGCCGATTGAAGGCGCATAGGCCGGACGGCGGCCGAATGGCCCGTCGATGCCGTAGCCGGAGGCATTGAGGTAGATCACATCGGGATTGATCGCCCGGATCGCCTCATAGTCGAGCCCGAGCCGCTCGATCGCTCCCGCGCGGTAGCTCTGGACCACCACGTCGGCATCACGACAAAGGTCGCGTACCAGGTCGCGGCCTTCGGGCTTGGTCAGGTCTATGCAGATCGATTCTTTGCCAAGCATGGGACGGATGCCGGCCACTTCGGGCAGGCTGGCGATATTGCGAATCGGATCGCCCGCCGGCGGTTCGATCTTGATGACCCTCGCGCCCAGCTCGGTCAGCAAGGCCGGGCCGCCGGGCGCCGCAAACATGCTGCACAGCTCGACGATGGTCACGCCTTCCAGCGGCAGGCCGCGCGGTGCCGGGGTTGAGGGGGCCGGGCGGGGCAGGGCGGGCAGCGACCAGCCTTTGGTCAGCAGCTGGAGTCGGTCGGCATCAAGCGCTGGGGCGGTGCCCGGGCGGGCGGGCGTCGACATCGCGCGGATCAGCGCTCCGGGCTGCTTGACCGGACCGAATTGCGGATCGTCCTGCACGATGCTCAAGCCATCGTGCACCAGCTGGGGATGATCGAGTACATCGGCGGCGGTGCGAAATTGCTCGGCGAATACGTCAGGGTCGGTGTCGAAGATGGCTTGCCATTCGGCCAGCGTCTTGGCGCGCGTGGCTTCGATCATCCGGGTCCACAGGTTCATGAACTTGTCCGGGCTGTCGAACATGGGGACCGCCGACCACTCCGGATCAGTGAACATCCAGCCCAGCCCCAAGGCGTTCAGCTTGGCCTTGAACAGGCGCGGCGCGGTTGCGGCGAACTGCAGCCAGTGACCATCCGCGGTAGGCGCAACCAGCAATCGCATCATCAGGTGATGACATGGCCGCCCCTGGGCGTCGAAGCTCGGGGCGGGGGCCATCGCATCGGGGAACCGCTTGGTGATCGCGTATTCGTACCACATCCAGCTGTCGAGCGTCAGGAAGGCCAGCAGGAAATTGGTCTCGACGTGCTGGCCCAGACCGCTGCGGGTGCGCTCGTGCAGCGCGGCCAGCATACCGTGAAGCAGCGCCTGGACCGCCGAATGGGTGGCGAACGGCACGCTGACGTAGGGCGGCCGTTCGGGTGTCGGTGTCATGCGCGCAAAGGTGCGGAATATGCCGGTGCAGGCCTGGACGACCTGCTCGTCCAGGGGCAGGGCGGCATAGGGGCTGTCCGCCCCGAAGCCGGTGATCGTGCCGTGGATCAGGCCCGGGTTCTCCCGCGCCAGCGCCTCGTGCCCCAGCCCGATCCTCTCCAGCAGGCCGGCCGGGCAGGTCTCGATCAGGAGGTCGGCGCCGCGCAGCAGGTCCTGCAGCCTGGCCACGTCGTCGCCGGATTCGAGATCGAGCACCACGCTCTTCTTGCCGCGCGCCCAGAACGGGAAGGCCGCTTCTGCGCGCAGCGGGGATCCGCCGCGCGGCTCGACCATGATGACCTCGGCGCCAAAATCCGCGAACAGCTGGCTGGCCTGTGCGCTCGCCTGCGTCGAGCCGAGTTCCACCACCCGCAGGCCCTTGAAGGGTTCCACCATCATCTCCCGATATGTTTCTGTCGGCGAGCCGAGGCTGCCGGTCACACCGGGCTTGCTACGCGCGCGGACCGCATGGAATCAAGCCGGAATTGGGCGTCCGTCGGAGAAAAAGGTACCTTAATTTGCAACAATGCCGACGCCGGGCAGGCATTTTATCGCCTCTGGGGCCAAAAGCCCTGCCGCATAAGCCGCGCGAGGCAGATTGGCGGCGGGGAACATTTGCGGCATTCAATCGCGTGAGTGATGGGCCGGTGCGGTCCCTTGATTGTGCCGCCAGTCTCGCCAATTACCGCCGCAACAGAAAGAGGAGCCTTCACATGGCAGATTTCAGCAACGCCGAATTCGACCTGACCGGCAAGGTGGCGATCGTCACCGGGGCGGGCGGCCGCGGCAATTCGATCGGGCGTGCCTATTCCATGGCCCTGGCCAATGCCGGCGCCTCCGTTGTGGTCGCCGATCTCAATGGCGAGGGCGCCCAGAAGGTCGCTGCCGAGATCACCGCGGCCGGCGGCAAGGCTATCTCCGTCCAGGTCGATATCGTCGATACCGATTCGGTCGCAGCCATGGCCAAGGCCGCCGTGGATGCGTTCGGCGGGGTCGACATCCTCGTGAACAATGCCGCGCTGATGGTCGAGATCTCCGATGGCCGGCCCATGGCAGGCATGGACAAGGCTTCGTTCGATCGCGCCATGGCGGTCAACGTTTGGGGCGCGGTCAACTGCGCCGGCGCCGTGGCGGAAAGCATGGCGGCTCGGGGCGGCGGTGCCATCATTAACCAGGTCTCGGGCGGCGCCTTCCCGGCGCAGAGCCTCTATGGGGTGACCAAGCTGGCGCTCGCCGGGGTAACCACCACCCTCGCCACCGAACTCGGGTCCAAGAACATCCGCGTCAATGCAATCGCCCCCGGCATGACCAAGACCGACGCCGGCACTTCTCTCACTCCGGATGACAGCCCCTTCAGCAAGTCGGTCATTGCCCGCTGCCCGATCCAGGGCCGCGACACGCCCGACGCGCTGTGCGGCGCGCTGATGCTGCTGGTCTCGTCGGCGGGACGGTGGATCACCGGACAGACCCTCAACGTGGATGGCGGTTGGATCATGCGCACCTGAGTCAGACCGTTTTCGAGGACATGCAGCCCAGATGACCCAGGCCTATCCCCACCTCTTCTCCCCCTTCACCTTGCGCGGCGTGGAGCTGAAGAACCGCGTCGCCATGGCGCCGATGTCAACCGAACTCGGCGGCCTCGACGGGGAGGTGACCCCGCGGATGATCGCGTTCTACCGCGAACGTGCGCTGGGAGGGACGGGCCTGATCATCGTCGAATACACCTGCGTCGATCCCGATACCGGGCGCGCCAATCCCTGGCAGCTTCATCTCGAATCGCGCCAGAACCTCGATGGCCACAAGCGACTGGTCCGCGCGGTCCACGATGCGGGCGCCAGGATCTTCGTCCAGCTGCAACATGCCGGTCAGTATGCCGATGCCAAGTCGCTCCCGAGCGGCGTGCCGGTCGGGCCGATGGACAAGTTCTCCAAGAAAGACCCGGCCAAGCAGACCTGCCGCGCGCTCACCAGTGCCGAAGTCGCCGGCCTTGCGGAGAATTTCGGCCGCACCGCTGCCCTCGCGGTCGAAGCCGGCTATGACGGGGTGGAGCTTCACGGGGCCCACGGCTACCTGCTGACCCAGTTCATCTCGCCTTACGCCAACCAGCGCGACGATGAATGGGGCGGCGATTTCGAGCGGCGCCTGGCCTTTCCGCTGGCCGTGGTCCGCGCCGTGCGCGGCGCGATCGGCGACCGGCCGCTGGTCTACCGCGTCTCGGCCGATGAATTCATTGGCGGCGGCATCACCATCGACGACATGGAGAAGATCGCGCCGCGCCTCGTCGAAGCTGGGGTCGATGCAATCCATGCCTCGTCGGGCTGGGGCGTGGGCGAGGCTTTCGAGAAGGTGATGGAGCCGATGTCGGCGCCGGAAGGCTGGCGCATCCCGCTCGCCGCGCGGCTGCGCAAGGCCACCGGCGTGCCGGTGATCACGGTCGGCCAGATCCGCTGGCCCGAAATGGCGGATGCCGCAATCGCCGACGGCTCGGCCGATATCGTCGCGCTGGGCCGCCCGATGCTGGCCGATCCGTTCTGGGCCGCCAAGGCCGAGGCCGGACTGCGCGACCAGATCCGTCCCTGCACCTCCTGCAACTACTGCATCAGCGGCGCGCTGGGCCGGCCCTTCGTCTCCTGCGCCGAAAATCCGCGCACCGGGACCGAGCTCGATCCGTCGCTCACCGCCGAAACCGGCGCCGGCAAGCGCGCCGTGGTCATCGGCGCGGGTCCCGGCGGCATGGCCGCCGCGCTCATGCTCGACCAGAGCGGCTTTGAAACCCACCTGTTCGAAGCCCGTCCCTTCACTGGCGGCGGGATCATCGCCTCGGCCACCCCGCCGGGCAAGGACAAGCTGTTCTGGTATAACGACTACCTCGCCGGCCGCCTGAAGGACAGCAAGGTTTCGCTCCACCTCGGCTCGGCCGCCGGGCTGGATGACGTCACCGCCCTTGATCCGGCGGTCGCGATCCTTGCCGCCGGAACGCGGCGGATCGACCTGCCGATCATCGGCGCCGACCACGCGATCGTGCGCGACGCTTTCGACCTCCTGATGGGCGAACGCCCGCTCGAACTGGCGGCCGGCAGCCATGTCCTTGTCTACGGTGGCGGCGAAACCGGCTGCGAGACGGCCGAGTTCTGCGCCGAACACGGCATGAAGGTCACCCTCGTCAGCCGCTCGCCGGCCAACAAGCTCGCCCGCTCCGCCGATGCGGTTTACCGCGGCGGCCTGATCCGCCGGCTCCACGCCAATCCGCTGGTCACCATCGTCGACAATACCCACGTGCTCAGCGTTGGCGACAGAGGCGTGGTGATCGAGACCAACGGCTCCGACGGTGCCGAGACCCGCACGGTGGTGGTGGATCGCCTCTATCTCGCCCAGGGCCGCCAGCCCGACAACCGGCTGGCCGATGCGCTGGAGCGCGCCGGGATCGCGGTTTCGGTCATCGGCGACAGCCGCAAGGTCGGCCGCATCGGGGATGCCGTGCACACCGCTTACCAGGCCGTGCTCGGGCTCAAGGCGCAATACGTCCCGCCAGTGCCGGCCGCCTGCTGAAGCTGGCCGCTCGTCAGCCCGGGCTGCCCGGCGGCAGGGCATGGGCCCCGATCAGCGGCACGAAGCGCACTGGACCAAGGTCCTCACGGCGGTTCGTGCCATCCGTGCCGCGGGTTATCCGCAGCAGTGACTGCGCGTCCGGCGGGCCCACCGGGATGACCAGCCGCCCACCCGGGGCCAGTTGCTCCAGCAGGGGCGGCGGGACCTCCCGGCTGGCGGCCGAAACGACGATGGCCTCGAACGGGGCGAGGGCGGGCAGGCCGATCGAACCGTCGCCCTCCTCCACCCCGACATTCGGATAGCCCAGCAGCAGCATTCGCTCGCGGGCCAGCGCCACCAGTTCGGAATGGCGCTCGATGGCGATGACCTCGGCACCCATCGCGCCGAGCACGGCCGCGGCATAACCGGAGCCCGCGCCCACCTCCAGCACCAGGTCGCCGGGTCCGATCGCGGCGGCCTCGGCCATCAGCGCGACGATATAGGGCTGCGAGATCGTCTGCTCTGCCGCGATGGGCAGCGCGGTGTCGTCATAGGCGAATTGCCGCAGTGCCTCGTCAACGAAGACCTCGCGGGGCACCTGGCCCATCGCTTCGAGCACGCGCCCGTCGGCAATCCCCCGGGCGATCAGCTGCGTCTCGACCATCCGCCGGCGCTTTTCGGCCTGTTCACGCATGGCCGGCATCCTCCTCCGGCCTGGCCGAACCGGGCACCCGCTCGGCTCCCCGGCCGTAATCTGCCAGGACGCCACCGCAGTCGAGGAACAGTTGCATTGCCCTTCGCCTCTCTGGGGCTGAACGGCGGGAAATGCGATTGGGTCCGGTCACGCCCACCGTTGACCTCACCGCAAGCGCAGTCGATTGTGCAGGCCATGGGTCAGAGGAAGGGGCAGGCGCGATGAGCTGGCAATGGGCGGCACTTGCCACGCTCGTGCCGATCGCGCTGTTGTTCGCCTTTGCCGCCCTCATTGAGCATGGCGGCGCACGCGCCGCGGCCCGGCCCCATGCTCACCGGCGCCTGCGACACCTCGCCTATACTCTCGCGCTCGGCGTCTACTGCTCGAGTTGGACGTTCTACGGCGCGGTCGGCTCGGTCGTGCGCGATGGGTGGAACTACCTGCCGATCTACCTTGCTCCTGCCCTGGTCCTCCTGCTCGCCCCGCGCTTCCTCGGCCGGCTCTCGCGGGCCGTGGCGGAGGAGAAGGCCAAGACCGTGTCCGACTTTATCGCCGCTCGCTTCGGCCACGATGTGGTCGTCGCCCGGCTGGTGACGGTGATCGCGCTCCTGGGCACGATCCCCTACGTCGCGCTCCAGCTGCGCTCGATCGGCAATGCGGTCTCGCTCGTGTCGGGCACACCCGTCGGACTGCCCGCCACGATCGCCGCCGCTGCCGTGCTGGCGCTGTTCGCGAGCCTGTTCGGCGCGCGGCGGTTCGAGCTGGCCGGGCGCAGCGAGGGGCTGGTCTTCGCCATCGGCCTCGAATCGGCGCTGAAGCTGCTGGCCCTGCTCGCCGTGGCCGGCCTTGCCACGGTGCTGTTCCTCCACGCCGGACCAGCCCGCCAGGCCGATGGCTTCGCCCAGATCGCCGAACGGTTCAATCCTACCCACCTCAGCCTGGATACAGTCGCGATCGCGATGATCGCGGCGCTGGCAATCATCGCGCTGCCGCGCCAGTTCTACATGGGCCTGGTCGAGGCGCGCGAGCCGGAAGACCTCGTGCGGGCCCGGGGTGGCCTCGCCGCCTATCTCGCAGTGATGGCGGCGCTCGCCATCCCCATCGCCCTTGCCGGCGCAGCCCTGTTCGACGGCGTGGTCGCGCCGGATGTGTTCGTGCTTGAACTTCCGCTCGAGGCCGGCGCGCACTGGGCGCTCGTCGCGGCCCTGCTCGGCGGAGTCGGCGCGGCGGCCTCGATGGTCATCGTCGATGCGACGGCGCTGGCGACGATGGTCTCGAATGATCTCGTTTTCCCCTCGATTCTGCGGACGGCACAGGCGGGCGGGGCGGGCGCCCCGGCCGGCGGCAGCATCGGCCGGCGCATGCTCCTCGTCCGGCGCCTGTCGATCGTCGGCATTGTCGCCCTTGCCCTCGCCTGGGCGGCGCTGGTCGGCCGCACCAATTCGCTTGCCTCGATCGGTCACGTCGCCTTTGCCGCCATGGCCCTGTTCGCGCCGCACCTGTTGCTGGCGGCAGCCCGCGGCGGGCGTGATCCGTTGCCGGCCCGGGTGAGCCTCGCCGCCGGGCTCGTGCTGTGGCTGTGGACGCTGGCCCTGCCGCCGATCATGCCCGAGGCTTGGCTGGCGGCCCTGCGCGGCACTCTCATTGATCCGCTCAACCTTCTGGGTATCGGCAAGGCCACACCGCTGGTCCACGGCGTCGGCTGGAGCCTCGGGGTCGATGTTGGCCTGCTTGGCGTGGTGGCTGCCAGGCGCGGCGCCGGTCCCGCGCGGATCAGCCTGTTCGCGCCGGGCCGACCGGTCAGCGACCTTGCCGGCCTCCATCGCCTCGTCGCCGATTTCGTCGGCACCGAAGCGGCCGAGCGCGAATTCCCTGCCGCCCGCCACGGCGATCCGGTGGACCGTGCCGCGGCCCAGCGCGCGCAGGAACTGATCGCGCGGGTGGTCGGCGCCAGCTCGGCCCGCACCCTCGTCGCCTCGGCTCTCGCCGGCGGCCAGATGCGGCTTGCCGACGTTGCCCGCCTGCTCGACGAGGGCGCCCAGTCGCTGCGCTTCTCGCGCCCCCTGCTCGCCGCCACCTTTGAGAACGTGGATACGGCGATCAGCGTGGTCGATGCCGAGATGAACCTCGTCGCGTGGAACACCCGCTATCTCGACATGTTCGATTATCCGCCGGGACTGGCCCGGGTCGGCGTCCCCGTCGCCGATCTCATCCGCCACAATGCCAAGGCCGGCGATTTCGGGCCCGAGCCGGTTGAGCACCATGTCGCCAAGCGCCTCGCCCACATGCGCCGGGGCCAGCCCCACGAGTTCGAGCGCCGCCGCCGCGACGGGCGGGTGATCAAGACCGTGGGCGGCCCGATGCCCGGCGGCGGCTACGTCATGAGCTTCACCGACGTCACCGCCGAGGCCGAAGCCCGCGACGAACTCCAGCGCACCCTTGCCGAACTTGAAAGCCGGGTCGCCGAACGGACCCGCGAACTGTCCGAGGCCAACCGCCAGCTCGCCGAAGCCACGCGCGACAAGACCCGCTTCCTCGCCGCCGCCAGTCACGACCTGCTCCAGCCGCTTCACGCCGCCCGCCTCTTCGCCGCCGCCCTCGCGCGCGACCCAGGACTGACCCGGCCCGAACTGGTGCAGCGCCTCGACCGCTCGATCCTCGGCGGCGAGAACCTGCTGCGGGCCCTGCTCGATATCTCCAAGCTCGATGCCGGCGGCGTGCAGCCCGCTTGCAGTGCCGTTGCACTGCGCCCCTTTCTTGCCGATCTGGTCGACGGCATCCGCCCGCTCGCCGCCGAGCACGGTCTTGCCCTGCGGCTGGGGCCCACCCCCGGCAGCCTGTTCACCGACCCCGGCCTGCTTCGCTCCGTCCTCCAGAATTTCCTGACTAACGCCGTGCGTTACACCACCCGCGGCGGCATTCTGGTTGGCGTCCGGCGGCGCGGGGACAATTGGCGGATCGATGTGGTCGATACCGGCATCGGCGTCCCGCCTGCGCGGCAGGCAGAAATCTTCAAGGAATTCATTCGTATAGGCGAAGCGGAAGCCGAAGGGCTCGGCCTCGGCCTCGCCATCGCCACCCGGATCGTCCGCCTGCTCGGTGGGCGAATCGAACTGGTATCAGCTCCCGGAAAAGGCAGCCGTTTCAGCCTCCTGCTACCCGCTGCCCCGGAAACTACCGCGCCGCCGGCGCCCATTTCCGCAGCGCCTGGCGAGGCGCGGTCCATGGCCGTGCTGGTGATCGACAACGAACCCGAAATCGTCGCCGCCACGACAGCCCTGCTCGAAGCCGAAGGCCACCGCCCCACCGGCGCCGCCGGCATGGCCGAGGCCCTGGCGCTGCCCGGTCCGTTCGACGCTGTCCTTGCCGATTATCACCTCGACGATGGCGACGGCCTTGCCCTGATTTCTGCGCTGCACCGTCGCTGGCCGGGCCTGCCCGCCGCGCTGGTCACCGCCGAGCAGGACCGGGCCGTGCTGGACCAGGCTGCTGCACTGAAAGTGCCGGTCCTCGCCAAGCCGACCGATCCGGCCGCCATTGCGGCCTTCCTCGCCGCTGCCTCAGTGCGCGAGGTCCAGCCCTAGCGCGCGCGCGGCCAGCGCTGCCTGGGTGCGGTTGCGCACGTCGAGCTTGCGCATGATTGCGGTCATGTGCGCCTTCACAGTGGCCTCGCTGATCGACAGGTCATAGGCGATCTGCTTGTTGAGCTTGCCGCCGAGCACGGCGAGCAGGACCTTGAGCTGCGTTGGCGTCAGCTGGGCCACCTCGCGGCGCACTGCATCGACCGGCTGATCCGCCGGAGAGGCGGCGGGAGCCGGGGAGCCAAGCGCGCCGGCTATCGCGGCCTCGATCGCCCCAAGATCGGAATCCTTGCTCAGGAAGCCGACCGCACCGAAGGCCCGCGCGTCCTGCGCCGCGCTCGCCCCCTCGGCACTGGAGACCACCAGGATCGGCACTTCCGGGCACTCGGCGTGAAGCAGCGCGATCCCGGAATAACCCACCGCGCCCGGCATCTTGAGATCGAGCAGGATCAGCTTCAACCCCTCGGCCTCGTTTGCTGCGCGCGCGGCGGCTGCCAGCGTTCCGGCCTCGACTACCCGCGCCGCAGGCGCCACCGCCGCCATCGCCAAGGCGAGGGCCTGGCGGAACAGCGGGTGATCGTCCGCAATCAGGATCGTTTCGATGGAGCCTCTCCGCGCCGGTTTTATCCCGCGCCGGCAAGCTCCGGGCGGTTCGCCACCAGATTATCGACCACGGCGGGATCGGCAAGGGTCGAGGTGTCGTCGAGGCTCGAGAGGTCGTTCTCGCCGATCTTGCGCAGGATGCGCCGCATGATCTTGCCCGAGCGGGTCTTGGGCAGGGCCGGGGCAAACTGGATCACATCGGGCGTGGCGATCGGCCCGATCTCGTGGCGCACCCAGTGGACCAGTTCCTTGCGCAGCGCCTCGTCGGGTTCAACCTCGGCATTGCAGGTGACGAAGGCATAGATCCCCTGGCCCTTGATCGCATGGGGCATGCCGACGACGGCGGCCTCGGCCACCTTGGCGTGGGCGACCAGGGCGCTCTCGATCTCGGCCGTGCCCATGCGGTGGCCCGAAACGTTGATCACGTCGTCGATCCGGCCGGTGATCCAGTGATAGCCGTCCTCGTCCACCCGGCAGCCGTCGCCGGTGAAATAGTAGCCGGGGAAGGTGGTGAAATAGGTCTGGAAGAACCTCTCGTGATCGCCCCACACGGTTCGCATCTGCCCGGGCCAGCTGTCGGCGATCACGAGGCAGCCTTCGCCCGCCCCCTCCAGAACCTTGCCCTCGTTGTCGAGCAGCAGGGGCCTCACCCCGAACATCGGCCGCGTGGCTGAGCCGGGCTTGAGCGCCGTTGCCCCGGGGAGGGGGGAGATCATCACCCCGCCGGTCTCGGTCTGCCACCAGGTATCGACGATCGGGCAGCGCCCATCGCCCACCACCTTGTGGTACCACTCCCAGGCTTCCGGGTTGATCGGCTCGCCCACCGAACCGAGCAGGCGCAAGGTCTGGCGGCCGGTCCGCTTCACCCAGTCGTCGCCCTCGCGCATCAGGGCGCGCAGGGCCGTGGGGGCGCCATAGAAGATCTCCACGCCGAACTTGTCGACTACCTGCCAGAACCGGCTCGGATCGGGGAAGTTGGGCACGCCTTCGAACATCACCGTGGTCGCGCCGTTCATCAGCGGGCCGTAGACCACGTAGGAATGGCCGGTCACCCAGCCGATATCCGCTGCGCACCAGTAGATCTGCCCGGGGCGATAGTCGAACACGGCTTCATGGGTCAGCGAGGCCCAGACCGAATAGCCGCCGGTGGTGTGGAGCACGCCCTTGGGCTTGCCCGTGGAGCCCGAGGTGTAGAGGATGAACAGCGGGTCTTCCGCGCCCATTTCCTCAGGCTCGCAATCGCCAGGCTGGGCGGCGACGCCTTCCGCCCAGTCCATGTCGCGGCCCGCCACCATCGGCAGGTCGGCCCCCGTGTGGCGCAAGACGATGACCGTCTCCACCCCCGGGCAATGGGCCAGCGCCTCGTCCACATTGGCCTTGAGCGGCACGTGCTTGCCGCCGCGCAGGCCCTCGTCAGCGGTGACGACGACCCGGCTGTCGCAATCCTCGATCCGCCCGGCCAGCGCCTCGGGCGAGAAGCCGGCAAAGACGATCGAATGGATCGCCCCGATCCGCGCGCAGGCCAGCATGGCGACGGCCGCCTCCGGCACCATCGGCAGGTACAGCGTTACGCGGTCGCCCTTCCTTACCCCACGCGCCTTCAGCAGGTTGGCGAAGCGGCAGACCGCCTCGTGCAGCTCGCGGTAGGTTATGCGGCGGTCGGGCGTGTCGGGATGGTCCGGTTCCCACAGGATCGCCACGCTGTCGCCGCGCTCGGCGAGGTGCCGGTCAAGGCAGTTGGCCGAAAGGTTGAGGGTTCCGTCGCCGAACCAGCGGATGCCGAAATCGTCTTGCGCAAAGCTGGTCTGCTTGACCACGCTGAACGGCCGGATCCAGTCCAGCCGCTGCGCCATCTCGGCCCAGAAGGCCTCGGGCTGGTCGACCGAGCGGCGATAGTGGGCGGCATATCCGGCCTCGTCGAAGCGGGCGGACCTGGCCCAATCGGCGGGTACGGGATAGATGGTCTCGGCCATGGCGGGCTTGTCCTCTCGTGTCTGGTTTGCCGGCGACGTTAGCCTGAGCGCCCTGCCGCATGGGACATAGACCAAGGTCGTAGCCGTTCGACCAAGGTCCGGCTGCAAAGGAATGCGGCAAGGCGGCACCATCACCCTCGCCCAAATCAGATATGAAAAGGAGAGGGGGCATGTCCGGACTGCGGACCCGTACTATCGCAATTCTCATGGGGGCGAGCGCGCTCGCGCTGCCCTCGCTGGCTCATGCCGCCACGGCCCGCGAAAGGGCCCTTGAGGCGCGGCTGGAGAAGATCGAGGCCCAGATGGCCGCGATGCAGGGCGAACTCGCCGCCGCGCGAGGGGCCCAGGCAGAAGCCGTTGCCGCCGCCAATGCCGCCGCCACCTCGGCCGGCCAGCTGGCCAGCGCCGCCTCGGCCCAGGCTCAGGCGGCGACGACCAAGGTCGCCGCCCTTGAAGCCCGGCCAACCGCGCCGGCGGAAGGCTTCCGCTCGGGCAGCACCACGATCAAGCTTGGCGGCTACCTCAAGATGGTTGCCAGCCACACCCATTTCTCCAACGGATCGGTCGCCACCAACACGCTGGGCCGCGATTTCTATCTGCCGCAGACGATCCCGACCACGGTCGGCGGTCACGACTTCGATGGTGAGGACTTCACCGCCAAGCAGACCCGCCTGTGGCTCAACCTCGATACGCAGGTCGCCGGCCACGTGGTCAAGGGCTACCTCGAAAGCGATTTCCAGGTCACCGCCAGCGCGGTCCAGAACGTCACCGCCGGCGGCTCGCAGCGCACGACCAACGGCTATACGCTCGGCCTGCGCCGCGCCTACGTCCAGGTGGACCGCTTCACTCTCGGGCAGGACTGGACGACCTTCCAGTACACCGGGGCCCTGCCCGAATCGACCGACTACGTCGGCGGCGCGGAGGGCACGGTCTTCGTCCGCCAGCCGCTGGTCCGCTATGCCGCGCCGCTGTCGAAGCAGGTGACCCTAGCCGTCGCCGTGGAAAACCCGGAAAGCGCGCTCGTCACGGCCGGGGCCACCACCACGCTCGAAAGCGGCACCGACCATCTGCCCGATTTCACCGCCCGGCTGACCTATGCCGGCAAGCGGGGCGAGGTGGCGCTGTCGGGCCTGGTGCGGCAGGTGCGCGGGGAGAGCACCGGTTCGGCGCTGGTCAACAATGTCAGCACCGCCGGCGCGACCGGCCAAGGCGTGACTGCCACCGGCTTCGGCGCATCAATCGGCGGCAAGCTGTTCCTCAATGCGAAAAAGACCAGCGATATCCGCTTCATCGCCACCTACGGGCAGGACATTGGCCGATACGTCGGCCTGAACTTCGCGCCCGATGCGGTCTACGATCCGGCGACCAACCGCCTGACCGACATCAAGGTGCTCGCCGCCCTGGCCTCGGCCCACCTGACGGTCGCCCCGCAATGGCGGGTCAACCTGATGGGCAGCTTCCAGCACGTCACCTACGATCGCTCGCTCACCCTGGCGAGCCTTGCCGGGCTCAACAAGTCGGCATGGAGCGCGGCGGCGAACCTGTTCTGGTCGCCGGTCAAGCAGATCGATCTCGGCCTCGAATACCGCCACGGTTCGCGCGAACTGGTGAGCGGGGCTTCCGGCTCGGTCGACCGGGTTGAATTTGCCGCCAAATACAGTTTCTAAGAAACCACAATAAGGAGAGGGGCCATGAGCCAGACTGCCATACCGGATGACGTATCCGGCCTGCCCAAACACCACCAGGCCACCCATAGCGAAAAGCTGATCATCACCGCTTCGTCGCTTGGCACGGTGTTCGAGTGGTACGACTTCTACCTTTATGGTCTGCTGACCGCGATCATCGCGGCCAAGTTCCTGACCGGGCTCAACCCCACAACCTCGTTCATCATGGCCCTGCTGGTCTTCGCCGCCGGGTTCATCGTGCGCCCGTTCGGCGCGCTGGTCTTCGGCAAGATCGGTGACACCTTCGGGCGGCGCTACACCTTCATCATCACCCTGCTGGTGATGGGCCTGTCGACCTTCCTCGTCGGCTGCCTGCCGACCTATGCCAGCGTCGGCGTGGCCGCGCCGATCATGCTCGTCGTCCTGCGCATGTGCCAGGGCCTTGCCCTTGGCGGCGAATATGGCGGCGCGGCGACCTACGTCGCCGAGCACGCGCCCAACAACAAGCGCGGGTTCTACACCAGCTGGATCCAGATCACCGCCACGGCGGGCCTCGCCATGGCGCTGCTGATCGTCATCCTCGTCCGCTCGCCGGTGACCGGCGTGGGCGAGGACGCGTTCAAGGACTGGGGCTGGCGCGTGCCCTACCTGCTGAGCGGCCTGTTCCTCGCCGTCGGCCTCTGGCTGCGACTCAAGCTCCACGAGAGCCCGGTGTTCCAGAAGATGAAGGCCGAAGGCACCTCGTCGAAGCGGCCGCTGTCGGAAGCCTTCGGCGAATGGAAGAACCTCAAGATCGTCCTGATCGCCTTCTTCGGCGCCATCGCCGGCCAGGCCGTGGTCTGGTACACCGGCCAGCTCTACGCGATGTACTTCCTCGAGAAGATGCTCAAGGTCGATGGCATCACCGCCAACAGCCTGATCATCGTCGCCCTGCTGCTGGCAACGCCGTTCTTCCTGGTCTTCGGCTGGCTGTCCGACAAGATCGGCCGCAAGCCGATCATCCTCACCGGCTGCGCCCTGGCCGCGGCGAGCCTGTTCCCCGTGTTCCACGCGCTGACCGATGCGGCCAATCCGGCGCTTGCCAGGGCCCAGGCCACGGCACCGGTGACCGTCACCGCTTACCCGGGCGAATGCTCGTCGCAGTTCGATCCCGTCGGTACCAACAAGTTCGACCAGACCAGCTGCGATATCGTCAAGAACGCTTTGGCCAAGGCGGCGGTGAACTACACCAATGTTGCCGCGCCGGCCGGAACGATCGCCTCGATCGCGATCGGCAGCGAAACCATCACCGCGCCGGATCCGAAGGCGGTGAGCGGTGACGAGAAGAAGGCCGCCATCGCCGCCTTCACCGCCAAGGTCGCGGGCGCTCCGGCAGTTGCCGCCAAGCCCGCCGAGGGCGGCAAGCCCGCGGTCGCCGCAAAGGAAGCGGTTGTCGGCGAACTGTCGAAGGTCGGCTATCCGGCCAAGGCCGATCCGGCCCAGATCAACAAGCCCCGGGTCATCGCCCTCCTGTGGTACCTCGTGCTGCTGGTGACGATGGTCTACGGCCCGATCGCGGCCATGCTGGTTGAACTGTTCCCCAGCCGCATCCGCTACTCCTCGATGAGCCTGCCCTACCACATCGGCAACGGCTGGCTCGGTGGACTGCTGCCGGCGATCGGCTTTGCCATGGTCGCGGCCAACGGCAACATCTACCATGGGTTCTGGTACCCCGTGGTGGTCGCGGCGGCGACCTGCGTCATCGGGCTGATCTTCCTGCCCGAGACCTTCCGCCGCGGCATCGACGACTGATGACCGGACCGGCGCCGCTTTCGGGCGGCGCCGGCTCCTGACCTGAGAGGACACCATGAGAGACGCCTACCGCCAGGCTTTCGACGAAAGCACCACCAACCGCGATGCCTTCTGGTCGCGCGCGGCCGCGGCGGTGGACTGGTTCACCCCGCCCGAGGCCGTGCACGACGACGCCCGCGGCTGGTTCGCCGGCGGCACGCTCAACACCTGCCACAATGCGCTCGATCGTCACGTCGCCGCGGGGCGAGGCGATGCCGCCGCGCTGATTTACGAAAGCCCGGTCACCGGCACGACCCGCACCTTTTCCTACGACCAGCTGCTCGAGGAAGTCGGCCGCGTTGCCGCCATGCTCGTCCGCCTTGGCGTGGCCAAGGGCGACCGGGTGGTGATCTACATGCCGATGATCCCCGAGGCAGTCTACGCCATGCTCGCCTGCGCCCGGCTCGGCGCGATCCATTCGGTCGTTTTTGGCGGGTTCGCCGCGCATGAACTCGCCAAGCGGATCGACGATGCTGAGCCCCGCGTCATCCTCACCGCCTCCTGCGGAATCGAGGGCGCGCGGACCATCGCCTACAAGCCGATGGTCGACGAGGCGCGGGACCTCGCCAGTCATCAGGTCGAGCATGTCGTGGTCCATCAGCGCGAGCGGCTCCAGGCCGAACTCGGCGCCCGGGGCGATTGTGACTGGACGGCATTGCGGGCGGAAACCGCCGCCGATCCCATTCCTGCGCCCGTTCCCGTCGCCGCCGACGATCCGCTCTATATCCTCTACACTTCGGGCACGACCGGTGTCCCCAAGGGCGTCGTGCGCGAAAACGGCGGCCATGCCGTGGCGCTCGCCTGGTCGATGGCCAATGTCTACGGCGTCGGCCCGGGCGAGGTGTTCTTCTCCGCCTCCGACATCGGCTGGGTCGTGGGCCACAGCTACATCGTCTACGCCCCGCTGCTGGTGGGCGCGACCACGGTCCTGTTTGAAGGCAAGCCGGTGGGTACGCCCGATGCCGGCACCTTCTGGCGGGTCATCGACAAGCACCGGGTCAAGGCCATGTTCACCGCGCCGACCGCCATCCGCGCCGTGCGCAAGGAAGATCCGGAGGCGAAGTTCCTGCGCGCGATTGGCACCGGTCCGCTCAAGGCCGTGTTCCTCGCCGGCGAACGCGCCGATCCCGAAACCATCGCCTGGCTCGAAGGCCACACCGGCCTGCCGGTGATCGACAACTGGTGGCAGACCGAGCTCGGCTGGCCGGCCATCGCCTCCTGCTTCGCCATGGGCGATACCCGCCGCAAGCCAGGCTCTGCCGGCTTCCCGGTGCGGGGGTACGAGTTCGCGATCCTCGGCGAGGACGGACACCCCGTGCCCGATGGCCAGAGCGGCGCCGTGGCGATCAGGGCCCCGCTGCCGCCGGGCGCCTTCCGCACCTTGTGGAACAACCCGGCGGGCTTCGCCAGGACCTTCGCCAGCTTCCCGGGCTGGTATGAAACCGGCGACGCGGGCTTTCGCGATGAGCAGGGTTTCCTCCACATCATGGGCCGAACCGACGATATCATCAATGTCGCCGGCCACCGCCTCTCCACCGGCCAGATGGAACAGATCGTCGCCGCCGCCGATGGCGTGGCCGAATGCGCCGTGGTCGGCGCCGACAATGCGCTCAAGGGCCAGGTTCCGGTCGCCTTCGTCGTGCCGCGCGCCGGGTTCGAGCAGGATGAGACCATGGCCGCCCGGGTGATCGCCCTCGTGCGCGAGGATATCGGAGCGGTTGCCGCGCTGCGCACCTGCCATGTCGTCGCCCAGCTGCCCAAGACCCGTTCGGGCAAGATCCTGCGCAACGTGCTGCGCAAGCTGGCCGCCGGGGAGCAGGTGCCACTCCGCCGACGATTGACGATCCCGCGATCATCCCGGCCATCCGCGAGGTGATAGCAAGCGAGCGAACCTTCCGCGCGGGTTGACGCTCGCCGCGTCCCGGCGCAAGCGTCGCGCCGTGACCATGCCGGACCTTGATCAGATTATCGCCGCCCACGCCAATCGCGAGGGTCCCCTGCTGCCGATCCTGCACGATGTGCAGCATGCCTTCGGCTGCGTCTCGCCCGAGGCGGAGCGGGCGATTGCGCTTGCGCTCAACCTGTCGCGCGCCGAGGTCCACGGCGTGGTCAGCTTCTACCACGATTTCACGGCCACGCCTGATCCGCGCCCTTGTGTCCAGCTGTGCCGGGCCGAAGCCTGCCAGTCGCGCGGGGTCGAAGCCCTGGTTCCGGCGGCGCAGGCCGCCGCGGGTGACCGGGTGCGCCTCGCCACCGTCTATTGCCTCGGCTTGTGCAGCGCGGGCCCCGCCGCCCGGGTGGGCGACCGTGTCCATGCCCGGCTCGATGAAGCGGCGCTCGTCCAGCTGGTGGAGGCCGCCCGATGACGGTCGTGCGCATCAGCGACGATGCCCTTGCGCTCGCCTGCGGCGCCGATGCCGTGGCCGCCGCCTTCACTGCCGCCGGCTGCACCGTGGAGCGCGTCTCCAGCTGGGGCATGCATTGGCTCGAACCGCTGGTGGAGATCGATGGGCAGGGCTTCGGCCCGGCCTCCCCGGCCGATGCCGCCGCGATCCTCGACGGAACGAGCACCAAGGCGATCGGTCCGGTCGCCGCTCACCCGTTCCTTGCGCGGCAGTACAGGCTGACTTTCGCCCGCGCCGGCCGTACGCGGCCGTTGAGCCTAGATGACTATGCCGCGACCGGCGGCTGGGCCGGGCTGGACCGGGCGCGCGGCATGGCGCCCGAGCAGGTCGTCGCCGAAGTCATCGCCTCGGGCCTGCGTGGCCGGGGCGGGGCGGGCTTCCCCGCCGGGATCAAGTGGCAGACCGTCGCCGGAGCCCCGGGCACCCGCAAGTATGTCGTCTGCAATGCCGACGAGGGCGACAGCGGCACTTTTGCCGACCGCATGGTGATGGAAGGCGATCCGTTCCAGCTGCTCGAAGGCATGGCCATCGCCGCCCACGCGGTCGGGGCCGGGCAGGGCTACATCTATGTCCGCAGCGAATATCCCCACGCCATCGCCAAGCTGCGCGCGGCGATCGATCTGGCCGCGCCCATGCTCGCGCCCTTCGCCATCGAAGTGCGGGTCGGCGCGGGGGCCTATGTCTGCGGTGAGGAAACCTCGTTGCTCAATTCGCTCGAAGGAAAGCGCGGTGAGGTTCGCGCCAAGCCGCCCTTGCCTGCCCTCCAGGGCCTGTTCGGCCGCCCCACCGTGGTCAACAACGTGCTGACGCTGACTGCCGTTGCCCACATCCTCGCGCCCGGCGGAGCAGAGGCTTATGCCGCGCTCGGCATGGGCCGGTCGAAGGGCTCCATGCCGGTCCAGCTCGCCGGCAACATCCGCCACGGCGGCCTGTTCGAGGTCCCCTTCGGCATCACCCTTGGCGAACTGGTCCATGAAATCGGTGGCGGCACGGCCAGCGGCCGCCCGGTCAAGGCGGTCCAGGTTGGCGGGCCGCTCGGCGCCTATATCCCGCCCTCCCAGTTCGACCTGCCGTTCGACTACGAGGCGTTCGCCGCCGCCGATGCGCTGATCGGCCATGCCGGCGTGGTCGTGTTCGACGACAGTGCCGACATGGGCCGCATGGCCCGCTTCGCCATGGAATTCTGCGCCGCCGAAAGCTGCGGCAAGTGCACGCCCTGCCGCCTCGGCTCGACCCGCGGCGTTGAGCTGCTTGACCGCATCCGCGCCGGCACGCCTCTGGCCGACCCGGTGGCCGCCCTGCCGCAGATGCACAACGCGCCCAAGGTCCCCCGCAGCCGCGAGGCCGATCTCGCCCTGCTGGAAGACCTGTGTGAGACCATGCAGTTCGGCTCGCTCTGCGCGCTGGGCGGGTTTACGCCCTATCCCGTCCGCTCGGCCCTGCGTCACTGGCCGGACGATTTCCTGCCGTGAGCACCGAGGTCACCGGCGGGGCGGTAGCGATCCCGGTCCGCCGGGACGACTATACCGGGGCGGGCGGCCAGACCACCCGGGCGGTGCCGCTGGAAGTGCCGATCGCCATCGAGCTCAACGGCGTCGCCTACGCCGTGATGATGGCGACCCCGCTTGACCTTGCGGACTTCATCACCGGCTTCCTTCTTGCCGAAGGCCTCGCCGAAGCCGGTGAGATCGAGGAGCCTTCGTTTCATCCGGTCGAGGGCGAGGCCGGCTGCGGTATCGTCGCCCGGCTCAACTTGCCCGCCCACCGCGCGGCCCCGCTGATGGAGCGGGCGCGCCGCCGGCTGGGCGACAGTTCCTGCGGCATCTGCGGCATCGAAAGCGTCGAGCTTGCCCTGCGCCCGCTGCCCCGCCTTCCAGCCGCGCCACCCATTGCCTCGGCCGCGATCCGCCGCGGCCTGGCGGCGATGCGGGAAGCCCAGGTTCTGGGCCGCGAGACCGCCGCCACACATGCCGCGGCCCTCTGCCGCGCCGATGGTGCGCTTGTGGCGTTGCGTGAGGATGTCGGCCGCCACAATGCGCTGGACAAGCTGGTGGGCGCATTGGTCCGCTCCGGGGCAGACCCCGCCTCCGGTTTCATCGCCGTGACGTCGCGCTGCTCCTACGAGCTGGTGGAAAAGACCGTCCGCGCCGGCTGCCCACTGCTCGTCGCCATTTCCGCGCCGACCAGCCTCGCGGTCGATCGCGCCCGTGCCGCGGGCCTGACCCTGGGGGTGCTGGCCCGCGACGACAGTCTACTCTGGGTCGAATGAGGCCCTACTTGGGCGGCATCCGGATCGCGCCGTCCAGCCGGATTGCCTGACCGTTGAAATAGGTGTTGCGGACAAGCTCCATCACCAGGCTGCCGAATTCCGCCGGATGGCCCAGCCGCTTGGGGAAGGGGACCGACTTGCACAGGCCTTCGAACACTGCCGGATGGCTCTCGCGCATGGCCATCATCGGCGGCGATCCCATGATGCCCGGCATGATCGAGTTCACCCGGATACCAAGGTCCATCAGGTCGCGCGCCATCGGCAGGACGATGCCGTTGACACCTGCCTTCATCGAGCCATAGCCGACCTGCCCGATCTGCCCGTCCTGCGCGGCGGCCGAGCTGGTCAGGATGATTGAACCGCGCTCACCATCCTCGTTGAGCGGCTCGGTACTCGCCATGCCCAGCGCGGCGATCGAGGCCATGCGGTAGCTCGAGACAAGGATGCCCTCGGCACAAAAGGCATAGTCCTCGGTGGACATGCGTTTGAACTGGCCGGTCGCCTTGTCGAAGGAGACGGTCTTGCCGCCCTTGGCCGCCACGGCGCAATGAACCAGCACCCGCTCCTGCCCGTGAGCGGCACGAGCCTTGTCGAAGGCGGCCAGAACGCCGGCCTCATCCATGATGTTGGCCTTGCAGAAAACCCCGCCGATCTCCTTGGCGAATTCTTCGCCTGCCGCTTCGTTGAGATCGAAGATGGCCACCTTGAATCCGGCATCGGCCAGTGCCTGGGCGCTCGCCCGGCCGAGGCCCGATGCGCCGCCGGTGACAATTGCGGCCATTCCCTTGGTAATCTGCATTTTAGTTCCTCCCTTTTACCGTCTGGTAATTGCTGACTGTCTCACCGCGATCGCTTTACCGCGCTCGCCATTCCGCATCGGCGGGCAGCGGCGCAAAGATCGCGTCCACGGCATCGTCGCTCACCTCCTCGGCGCGCGGCGGGTCCCACTTCGGTGCGCGATCCTTGTCAAGGATCACCGCGCGCACGCCCTCGGCGAAATCGGGGCGCATGATCATGCGGCAGGCAATGCGGTATTCCATTGCCATGTTGTCGGCGAAGTCGGTCAACACGCGGGCCCGGGCGAGCTGGCGCAGGGCCACCTTGCAGGTCATCGGGCACTTCTCGAGGATCGTCGCCCGGGTCGCCTGGGCCCAGTCGCTCTCGTCGGCGGCGAGAGAGGCGAGGATGTCTTCCAGCCGCTCATGGCTGAAGTGCTGCCGGATCTGTGCGGCCTGGGCCTCGATCGGGGCAGGGGGCGGCGCGATGGCCAGCTCGTCGAGCACGGCCTCGGCGTCCTCGCCCATGGTCATCCGGCGCTTGGCTTCGGCCACCTGATCGGCCGGGAGGTAATGGGTGGCCAGGCCCAGCCAGACGCAATCGGCTCCGTTGATCCGGGAGTCACTGATCGCGAGATACTGGCCGATCCGGTGCTGGAGCCGCGAGAGGAACCAGCCGCCGCCCACGTCGGGGAACAGCCCGATGGCAGCCTCGGGCATGGCGAGGCGGGTGTTTTCAGTCGCCACCCGAAACCGCGCGGGCAGCGCAATGCCGACGCCGCCGCCCATGGTGATCCCGTCCATGAAGGTCACCACCGGCTTGGGATAGGTGAACATCTGGTGATTGAGACGATACTCGTCGAAGAAGAACTGCCGCGCCGCTTCGCCGCCGTCGTTCAGCACCGAGTGGCGCATCATCGCGATGTCTCCGCCCGCGCAAAAGCCCCGACCTGCGGCATGGTCGATGATGATGGTCGTCACGCTCGGCGCCGCGGCGAACCGGTCGAGCGCCGAGGTCATCGCCAGGCACATGTCGCGGGTAAGCGCGTGAATCGCCTTGGGCCGGTTGAGCGAAAGCCTGCCGACGGCGCCCATTGCGTTGAACAGCAGGTCCTGCATATCCCTCACTCCCGCACGTTTGCGTTCACTTTGCGCTCCGCCTTGCGCAAGCCATGCCCATTCGGCAACTCGAATTTTGCGGCCATGTGCGCTATATTGGCCGTCAAACGAGAATCTCGGAGATTTCATGGGCTACGTCCCGCAAGACGATTTCGGCACTCCTTCGGTGCAGTCGGCCACAACCGTCACCCTCACGATCGATGGCCGGCCGGTCACCGTGCCCGAAGGCACGTCGGTCATGCGCGCGGCGGCGGAATGCGGCGGGGCCATTCCCAAGCTTTGCGCCACCGATTCGCTCCAGTCCTTCGGCTCGTGCCGCCTGTGCCTGGTCGAGGTCGAAGGGATGCGCGGCACGCCGGCCAGCTGCACCACGCCCGTCGCGCCCGGCATGGTCGTCCATACCCAGACCCCGCGGCTGGAAAAGCTGCGCCGGGGGGTGATGGAGCTCTACATCTCCGACCACCCGCTCGACTGCCTGACCTGCAGCGCCAACAACGATTGCGAGCTGCAGGATGCCGCGGCGCAGGTGGGCCTGCGGGATGTGCGTTATGGCTATGCCGGGGAGAACCATCTCGCCGCGCCGACCGATGTTTCCAATCCCTATTTCGATTTCGATGCCTCCAAGTGCATCGTCTGCTCGCGCTGCGTGCGCGCCTGCGAGGAAGTGCAGGGAACCTTCGCGCTGACGATCGACGGGCGCGGGTTCGGCTCGAAGGTCAGCGCCGGTCAGGCCACCGATGATTTCCTCTCCTCTGAATGCGTCTCGTGCGGGGCCTGCGTCGCGGCCTGTCCCACGGCCACGCTCAACGAAAAGGCCGTGGCCGAGATCGGCAAGCCCGAGCGCGCGGTCGTCACCACCTGCGCCTATTGCGGCGTCGGCTGTACCTTCCGCGCCGAGATGAAGGGCGAACAGCTCGTCCGCATGGTCCCGTGGAAGGACGGCAAGGCGAACCACGGCCACTCCTGCGTCAAGGGCCGCTTCGCCTGGGGCTATGCCAATCACCAGGACCGCATCCTCGCGCCCATGATCCGCGAATCCATCGAAGAACCCTGGCGCGAGGTCTCCTGGGGGGAGGCGCTGCGCTACACCGCCGACAGGCTCAACGCGATCAAGGCGCAATATGGCGCCCGCGCGCTGGGCGGCATCACCTCCAGTCGCTGCACCAACGAAGAAGCCTACCTCGTCCAGAAGCTGGTCCGCGCCGGGTTCGGCTCGAACAATGTCGATACCTGCGCCCGGGTCTGCCACTCACCCACCGGCTATGGCCTGAAGACGACCTTCGGCACCTCGGCCGGCACGCAGGATTTCGATTCGGTCATGGATTCCGACGTGATCCTCGTGATCGGCGCCAATCCCACCGATGCGCATCCGGTGTTCGCAAGCCAGATGAAGCGCCGCCTGCGCCAAGGCGCGAAGCTGATCGTGATCGATCCGCGCCGGATCGACCTCGTCCGCTCGCCGCATGTGCAGGCGGAGCATCACCTCGCGCTCCAGCCCGGTACCAATGTCGCGGTGCTGACGGCCATGGCCCACGTGATCGTCACCGAAGGGCTGGCTGACGAAGCCTACATCCGCGAACGGTGCGACTGGGACGAGTATCAGGACTGGGCCCGCTTCGTGACGGATGAGCGCCACAGCCCGGAAGTGCTCCAGGCGGTCACCCGGGTCCCCGCCGCCGACCTGCGCGCCGCCGCCCGGCTCTATGCCACGGGCGGGAACGCGGCGATCTACTATGGCCTCGGCGTTACCGAGCACAGCCAGGGCTCCTCCACGGTGATGGCGATCGCCAACCTTGCCATGGTGACCGGCAATGTCGGCCGGCGCGGCGTCGGCGTGAACCCGCTGCGCGGCCAGAACAACGTGCAGGGTTCGTGCGACATGGGCTCGTTCCCGCACGAACTCTCGGGCTACCGCCACATTTCGGACGGCGAAACCCGCGCCCTGTTCGAGGCGGACTGGGGCGTGGCGCTTGACCCCGAGCCGGGCCTGCGCATCCCCAACATGCTCGATGCCGCGGTCGAGGGCTCCTTCCGCGCACTCTACGTGCAGGGGGAGGACATTCTCCAGTCCGATCCCAATACCCACCACGTCGCCGCCGGCCTCGCCGCGATGGACCTCGTCATCGTCCACGACCTGTTCCTCAACGAGACCGCGAACTACGCCCACGTCTTCCTCCCCGGCTCCACCTTCCTGGAGAAGAACGGCACCTTCACCAATGCCGAGCGCCGCATCCAGCTGGTGCGCAAGGTGATGGAGCCGGCCAACGGCTACGAGGACTGGGAGGTGACCCAGGAACTCGCCAAGGCGATGGGCCTGGGCTGGGACTATGCCCACCCCGCCGAGATCATGGCGGAGATCGCCCGCCTGACGCCGAGCTTCGCCGGGGTGAGCCACGAACGGCTCGACCGCGAGGGTTCGCTGCAATGGCCGGTCAACGAAGCCCACCCCGACGGCAGCCCGATCATGCACGTCGATGGCTTCGTGCGCGGCAAGGGCAAGTTCGTCGTCACCGACTACGTGCCGACCGACGAGAAGACCGGCCCGCGCTTCCCCTTGCTGCTCACCACCGGCCGCATCCTCAGCCAGTACAATGTCGGCGCGCAGACCCGGCGGACGGCCAACACCGTCTGGCATGAGGAGGACGTCCTCGAAATCCACCCGACCGATGCGGAGAACCGCGGCCTGGTCACCGGCGACATCGTCCGCCTCGCCAGCCGCGTGGGCGACACCACCCTGCGTGCCCTCGTTACCGACCGGGTCGCACCGGGGGTGGTCTATACCACCTTCCACCACCCCGACACCCAGGCCAACGTGGTGACGACCGAGTACTCCGATTGGGCGACCAACTGCCCTGAGTACAAGGTCACCGCCGTCCAGGTCAGCCCCAGCAACGGGCCGAGCGATTGGCAGAAGGACTATACCGCCCAGGCCACCCACTCGCGCCGGATCGTCGCGGCGGAGCCGGCGGAATGAGCAATCTCGTCTACATGGCCAACCAGATCGCCCGCAACCTCGCCCCCCAGGGCGAGGCCACGGCCGTGGACCAGACCGCCCAGCACATTCGCGACTTCTGGGACCCGCGCATGAAGGCCGCGATCCTCGCCAATGGCGAAGGCCTCGATCCGCTGGCCAAGGCGGCGGTGGAGCAACTGCGGGGCGGCTGACGTCGTCCCGGACCTGATCCGGGACCGGTGTCGCGATCTTCTGGCGAGGCCTTGCCCGCAGGCGAGGCTACAGCTCCGCGCCGACCAGCGGTCCCGGGTCAAGCCCGGGACGACGCGCATTCAAATCGACCCGTTGCAATCGCAACCGGATTGACCGATGCTCCCAGCGGGATCGCCTTGGACGCCGGAGGGCTAACGAGGAGAAGATCATGGAGGCCATCGGTGCCGGCGCTCGCGCCATCGCCATCGTGGGTCCTGCCGGGGCAGGCAAAACCACGCTGTTGGAAGCCCTGCTCCACGCCGCTGGCGCGATCAATCGCAGCGGCTCGGTCGAGGCCGGAACGTCGCTTGGCGATGCCAGCCCCGAAGCCCGCGCACGCGGCGGCAGCACCGAACTCAACCTCGCGCGCCTGACCTGGGGTGGGGACACTTACACCCTGCTTGATTGCCCCGGCGCACCCGGGCTCGCTGCGGAGGGAGATTGCGCCCTTGCCGTGGCCGACCTCGCCCTGGTCGTCGTCCCGCCCGAACCGGAGCGGGCGGGCCTTGCCGAACCGCTCCTGCGCGATCTTGCCGCGCGCGGCATTCCGCACCTCATCTTCGTCAACCGCATCGACAAGGCGCGAGGCGATTCGGGAACATCCGTCTCCGCCCTGCTCGATGCCCTCCAGCCTCTCAGCGCGGCGCCGCTCGTCGCCCGGCAGATGCCCATTCTGGAAGGGGGAGCGGTCACCGGCTATGTCGACCTCGCCCTCGACCAGGCCTTTCATTACCGCGAAGGCGGCCCCGCCGCGCCGATCCCGCTCGACGATAGCTTGCGGGCCGAAGAGCAGGGCGCCCGCACCCATTTCCTCGAACAACTCGCCGATCACGACGACAACCTGCTCGAACGCCTGCTCAACGACGAGGAGCCCGATCTCACCCTGATTGCGAACGACCTGGCCGCCGAAACGGCACGGGGCGAGATCGTCCCCGTGCTGTTCGGCTCGGCCACCCACGGCTTTGGTCTGCGCCGCCTGCTCAAGGCCCTGCGCCACGATACGCCCGCCCCGGCGCTCACCGCCAGGCGTCTTGGCCTTGGCGGTCCCGCGCTTGAGGTGTTCAAGGTTCTTGGCGAAAGCCAGGTGGGCCGCCTCGCCGTTGGCCGGATCTTCGGGGGCATGCTCGCGGAAGGTGCCGAGCTCAGGACTGCCGACGGCAAGGCCCTGCGTGCCGGCTCGCTCTTCTCCGTTCAGGGCAGCGCCGCCAACCGGCTGGCCAAGGCGGGGGAGGGGGATATCGTCGCCCTTGCCAAGGCCGAGGGGATCACCGCCGGCATGCGTCTCGGGATCGGCGTGAGCGTGGCCGCGCCCGGCCCGCGCCCGCGCCGTACGGCCCATCATGCCCTCGCCATCGCCGTGCCCGACCACGCCGACGAGGTCCGCCTGTCCGGCGCGCTGGGCAAGCTGGTAGAGGAAGACCTCGGCCTCGCCTGGGAGACCCTTGCCGAAACCCGCGAGACTCTGCTGCGCGGGCTCGACGAGGAGCATGTCGCCCTCGCCATCGAACGCCTGCGCCGCCGGCATGGCCTAAAGCTCGCCACCCGCACGCCCACGCTGCCCTTGCGCGAAACCGTCCGCAAGAGCGCCAGCCAGCGGGGACGGCATAAAAAGCAGTCCGGCGGCCATGGCCAGTTCGGTGATGTCCTGATCGAGCTGCGCCCGTTGGGAAGGGGCGAGGGCTTCCTCTTCGAGGACCGGATCAGCGGCGGCGTCGTCCCGCGTCAGTGGATCCCGGCGGTGGAGCAGGGCATCCGCGACGCCATGGCCAGGGGGCCGCTCGGCTTCCCGGTGGTCGACGTTGCCGTGGCGCTGGTCGATGGCTCCTATCACAGCGTCGACAGCTCCGAACTCGCGTTTCGCACGGCCGGCCGCCTCGCCATGTCCGCGGCCCTTGCCGCCGCCGCCCCCTACCTGCTCGAACCTGTCGCCGAGGTTGAAATCCACGCGCCCCCCGGCGCTGCCTCGCGCATCACCTCGACCCTTGCCAGCCGCCGCGCCCGCGTCCTCGGCATGGTTCCGCGCGATGGCTGGCATCAGTGGGAGACGATCGCCGCACTGGTGCCCGAGGCCGAGTTGGACCGACTCCAGTCCGATCTGCGTGCCGCCAGCCAGGGGTTGGCCAGCTTCACCGCAAGGTTCGATCACCTGGCGGAAGTGGCGGGAAAAACGGCCGATCAGCTGATCGAACGGGCGAAGGAGGCGGCCTGAGAGCATCACCTGACGGTTGCCAAAAAACCGTTCATGTCGAGCGAAGTCGAGACACGAAACGTGCCTCAGCATCGCTCGACACGAACCGGGCATGGCCTAGTTTCTGTTACCCCCGCATCCCCGCCACTTCGCTCACCAGCGCCATCTGCGCCGGCAGGCAGCGCGACAGGTCGTACCGCTCCAGCACCGTCTGCCGCGCCGCCTTGCGCATGCCGGCCATGTCTCCCCGCGCCGCCAGCGCCGCCGCCGCCTTCCCGGCAATGTCCGCGGGGTCATGGAAATCGCACAGCAACCCGTTCGAGCGATCCGTGATGGCCTCAACCACCGGCGCCGTATCCGATGCCAGGATCAGGCACCCGGCGCTCATCGCCTCGAGGCACGACCACGAGAGCACGAAGGGGACGGTGAGATAAATGTGCAGCGCCGAAACCTGCAGCAGCGCCAGATACTGCGCATAGGGCAGCTTGCCGGTGAAGTGCACCCGCGCCGGATCGAGGCTGACCTCGCGCGCCATATGCTCGCGCCAGTTGGCTGCCTCGGGCGGGCTGCGTCCGTAGGACACCTCGTCCCCGCCGACGATCACCACCTGCGCCTGCGGCCGCTGCGCCAGCAGTTCGGGCAGGGCGCGGATGAAGCTGGGATAGCCGCGATAGGGCTCCAGATTGCGGGCGACATAGGTCACCACTTCGTCCGCCGCGGTCAGCACCCGGCCGCCGGCCAGGGCATGTTCTGGTGGATGAACAGGATCTTCATTCCGCCGGCCCCCCTGCCAGCGCCGATGCCAGTGCCGCACGGTCAAGCATGCCCTCCCACCGCGCCACGACCAGTGTCGCCACGGCATTGCCGATGAAATTGGTCAGGCTGCGGCATTCCGACATGAACCGGTCCACCCCCAGGATCAGCGCCATGCCCGCCACCGGAACGGTGGGCACGATCGAGAGGGTGGCGGCCAGAGTGATGAAGCCTGCGCCCGTGATCCCCGCCGCACCCTTGGATGACAGCATGGCCACCCCCAGCAGCAGCAATTGCTGGCCGAGCGTCAGCTCCACGTTGCAGGCCTGGGCGATGAACAGGGCGGCCAGCGTCATGTAGATATTGGTGCCGTCGAGATTGAAGGAATAGCCGGTCGGCACGACCAGGCCGACGATGGCCTTGGGGCAGCCCGCCCGCTCCAGCTTTTCCATCAGGCTGGGCAGCGCGCTTTCGGAAGACGATGTGCCCAGCACCAGGAGCAGCTCGCCCCGCAGATAGGAAATCAGCCTCAGGATCGAGAACCCCGCCAGGCGAGCCACCAGCCCCAGCACCACCACCACGAACAGCAGCGAGGTCAGGTAGAAGGTCGCCACCAGCAGGCCGAGGTGGGCGAGGCTGGCGAGGCCATACTTGCCGATCGTGAAGGCCATGGCCCCAAAGGCGCCAATGGGCGCAAACCGCATCACGATCTCGACCAGCCGGAACACGACGACGGACAGGTGATCCAGCACCCGCAGCACCGGCTCGCCCCGCTGGCCGGCAGTGGCCAGGGCAATCCCGAACAGGATCGCCACGACCAGCACCTGCAGGATGTTGCCCTGGGTCAGCGCGGAGAGCAGCGTTTCCGGGATCATCGCAAGCAGGAACCCGGCAATGGTCGTCTCATGCGCCTGGTGCGCATAGTCGGCCACCTTGGCGGGATCGAGGCTGGCAGGGTCGATGTTCAGCCCCGCGCCCGGACGGATCACATTGGCCACGACCAGCCCGACGATCAGCGCAAAGGTGGAGAGCACCAGGAAATAGGCCAGCGCCTTGGCCGCGACCCGGCCCACCGCGCCCAGGTCGCGCATGCCGGCAATGCCGGTGCTGATGGTCAGGAAGATCACCGGGGCGATCACCAGCTTGACCAGCTTGATGAATGCATCCCCCAGCGGCTTCAGCGCTTCGCCGGTTGCCGGCGCGAACTGCCCCAGGAGCACCCCGGCCAGGATTGCGGCCAGCACCTGCACGTAGAGATGGGTATACCAGTGGCGGGCGCGGTGAACGGGCGGCAGGTCTTGCTCGGCGAGGCTCATGCGCGCCGTTGTAGCGCGCCGCCGCGCCGCCGCTAGTCCCCGATCTGCACCACTTCGGCGCCAAGCCGGGCCAGTTCGCGCTCGTCATGGGTGACGTAGAGGATCGGCAGGCCAAGCTCATCGCGGATCCGCGCGATCACGCCGAGGATCTCCTCGCGCCGGGCCCGGTCGAGCGAGGAGACCGGTTCGTCCAGCAGGAGGAAGCGCGGTCCCGCCAGCAGCGCCCGCCCGATCGCCACCCGCTGGGCTTCGCCGCCTGAAAGGCTGCGCGGGCGTCGGTCCAGCAGATGGCCGATGCCGAGGAAGCCGGCCGCCTCGTCCAGACCCATGAACCGCCGCTCCACCGGGGCGAGGGCCTCGCCATAGCGCAGGTTCTGTCCCACGCTGCGGTGAGGAAACAGGCGCAGATCCTGGAACACGTAGCCGCAGGCGCGGCGCTCCGGCGCAAGGTTCACGCTGCCGGCGCTGTCGAACAGCACTTCGCCGCCCACCGCGATCCGCCCGGCATCGGGCCGCACCAGCCCTGCCACCATGTCGAGCACCGTGGTCTTGCCCGCGCCGGAAGGTCCGAACAGGGCCACCACGGGCGCCTCGCTGGTGATGCGCGCGGCGATGGTTCGCCTCGCGCGGCGCAGGGTCACCGCGATGTCAAAGGACATGTGCGCCTCGTCCAGCGCGCCGTGCCAGCACTTCGCTCGCCACGAGTGCCACCAGCGAGAGCAGCACCGAAATGGCCGCCAGCCGCGTCACCACGCTCTCGCCGCCGGGAACCTGGAGTGCCGCATATATGGCCAGCGGCAAGGTCTGCGTTTCGCCCGGGATGTTGCTCACGAAAGTGATCGTCGCCCCGAATTCGCCGAGCGAACGGGCAAAGCCCAGCACGGCCCCGGCCAGCACGCCGGGCAGGGCCAGTGGCAGGGTGATCGTGGCAAAGGCGCGCCAAGGCCCGGCGCCCAGCGTCCGCGCCGCCGCTTCCAGCCGCGGGTCGACCGCCTCCAGCGAGAGCCGGATCGCCCGCACCATCAGGGGCAGGGCCATCACCGCGGCGGCGAGGGCCGCGCCGGTCCAGCGGAACATGACGGTCACCCCCAGCGCCCGCTCCAGCCAGCCGCCGATCGGCCCGTTCGCACCGAAGGCCAGCAGCAGCAGCCACCCGGTCACGACCGGCGGCACGACCAGTGGCAGATGAACCAGCGCATCGAGCAGGACCTTGCCTGGCATCCGGCTGCGGGCCAGCACCCAGGCAAGAGCGAAGGCGAGCGGCAGGGTCAGCCCCACGGCGACGGCGCTGACCTTCAGCGACAGCGCGACGATCTGCCACTCGTCCGCGGCGAGCATTCAGCGGGCGCCGAAGCCGTAGCGGCGGAAGATGGCCCTCGCCTCGGCAGACAGGAGGAAGCGGCGGAACGCCTCGCCCTCGGGATTGTCGGCCCGTGCCAATCGCGCCAATGGATAGGTTATCGGCGCAAGGCTGCTGGCGGGAAACTCGCTCACCACGCGGACCCGCGGTTCGGCCAGGGCATCGGTTGCATAGACCACACCGAGCGGCGTCTCGCCGCGCGCCACCAGCGCCAGGGCCGCGCGCACATTCTCGGCCCGGGCGAGCCGTCCTGCCACCTGCGGCCAGGCGCCCAGCCGCATCAGCGCCGTTTTCGCATAGCGCCCGGCCGGCACGCTGTCGGGATCGGCCACGGCCAGCCTGCCCGATCCCAGCGCCGCTCCCAACGCCATGCGCGGGCCCACGGCGAGGCGCAGCCGGCTCGCCGTGGGGGCGATCAGCACCAGGCGGTTGGCGAGGAAATCTGCCCGCGTCTCGAGGCGGATCAGCCTCCGCTGGGCGAGGTAGTCCATCCACTCCTCGTCGGCCGAAACGAACAGGTCCGCCGGGGCCCCGGCTTCCACCTGCCGGGCGAGGGCGGAACTGGCGGCGAAGGAGAGAACCGGGCGCGGATGGCCATGACGGGCCCAGGCATCGGCCGCGGCGCCGAGCGATTCCTGCAGGCTGGCCGCCGCCAGCACCACCGGCGCGCGCGGCGGCTGCGCTGTCACCATAGCGCTCCCGAGAACAAGCGAGAGGATGAGGCCGAACAGGGCGAGGAGTTTGCCGGGAGCTTTCACTATATCCGCTCAGATATAGCGTAAGCCGCGAGGACGGAAGCCCGAAAGCGCGGCCGAGCCGGTTACATGTAGCTCGATGCGTCGGGCATGGCCGCCGCGGCGGCCGGGCGATCCCACGGGAAGGGCGTGGCGAAGGGCGGCAGGCCCCACGAAACCCACACCGCCAGCGCCGCGGCCAGAACAGCGCAGACCAGCGCCAGCCACAGGGACGCGATGCGGGGCGTGGTCACCGCTTCGGTGAAGACGCGCCGCCCGGTCAGCATCGGGCTCACCAGGTTATCGTGCCTGATGAAGCGGTAGTAGAGGATCGCCGCAATGTGCAGCCCGGCCAGGCCGAGGATCACGTTGAACACGGCCTCGTGTATCTCGCTGATTTCCACGGCCAGATCATAGGAGACGAGGAAGTTGAGCGGGCCGGAGTTCACCGCATCGGTATCCTGCGCGAACAGGCCGAGGCCGATCTGCAGCACCAGCACGCCAATCAGCGCGATCACGCTGAGCGCGCCAAGGGGATTGTGGCCCACGACATGGGCGGCAGTGCCCGCCTTCTGCCCGGCCAGATAGGCACGGATCGCGGCGGGCCCCTTCACGAAGCTCGCAAATCTCGCCGTCGACGAGCCGACGAGGCCCCACAGCAGGCGAAACACCACAAGGCCGAGCATGACCAGCCCGACCTTGAAATGCAGGTCCATCCGGTGGTTCTCCGCGCTCCACCACAACAGCCCGATGCCGATGACGAAGCTCCAGTGGACCAGTCGGACCGGCAGGTCCCACAGGCGAACCGGGGTTCCCGCAGGGGTGGCGGCGGCGGTGGAGTTGGTGGTCATGCTTCAGGCCTTGGCTTTGCGGAACGTGTCGTGGCAGTTCTTGCACGAACCGCCCACCGCGCCGGCCGCCGGCTGGATCTTGGCGAGGTCTCCGGTGGCGACGGCAGCCTGAAGGCCCTTGGTGGCACTCACCAGCCGGTCGGCGGCGGCGGCAAAGTCGGCCGGACGCTCCCAGATCGCCGGAAGCGCCTCGGTCTTCACGCCGGCCTGCGGCCCGGTGCCCTTGGGGAAGTGACCCTTCACCTTGATCGCGGCGGCGGCGAGCGCATTGGCATTGGCCTGGATGGCCGGAATGCTCGGGCTGGACTTCTTGAATTGGTCGAAGGTGCCCTTCATCGCCCGGCCCATGGCTTCGAAATTGTCGTGGCGCAGCTTGTAGATGGGGCTCGGCCCTGAAGCGGCCGCGGCGGCGCCGGCCAGGGCGGCGGCGGGGAGCAGCAGGGCGGCGAGGGCAAGTTTGATCGGCTTCGACACGATACGACGGCTCCATGGCGCGAGAGGAGAGACCCGGCGCCTGTCTTGCCGATCAGGCCGCGCCGGTCAACGCTCGGCCGTGTCGTAATCTGTCGCCGGGCCGGGGTCCTGTTGCCCGAACTCGCAGCCTATCGCGCCCAACTCACCGCGCGACGAACGCCCGCCAACCGCCCAGCGCGGTGATGTCCTCGGCGCCGTCCAGCGCGCGCGGTTCGGCGACGAAGCCCTTGACGCTGGAGCCATCGGCGAGAGTCACCGTGCCGATCGCGAGCGGCGGGGGGACTTCGGCGACGAACGAGCCGAACTCCGCTACGCCCAGTTCGTAGACCTCCACCTTGATCGCGGCGCCGCTGCCGTCATGGACCAGCGCGGGCTTGGGGGGCACGCTGTCGGCCATGGCATAGAGCCGGTAAGTCGGCGCGGTCTCGGTCGCGGTGACGAGCTTCGCGTTGCGGCTGGTAAGCTGCCAGTGCAGCGGCATGCCTTCGAGGTGCGCGCCGACGACGGCGAGGCGGATCGTGTCCATGTGGTCTCCGGTATCGAGAGCGGGGCGGGGATGGGGATTGCCCCAGGTTTCGGCGAGTTGCAGCAGGGCGCGGTCGGTCCCGGCGGGGGCGAAGAGGCTGATGCCGAAGCCGGTGCCGTTGTGGCGGTAGCCGGCGGGGAGGGCCACGGCGGCCATGTCGAGCAGGTTCACGAAGTTCGTGAACACCCCGAAGTGGCTGTTGAGCGCGATCGGGTTCGCCCGCATCTCGGCGATGCGGTAGATCGTCGGCGCGGTCGGAACGGCCAGGGCGTCCACCTGATCCCACAGCATTTCCGCCGCGCGCGCATGTTCCATCAGGCGGTACTGGCCGCGGAAGGCCGCGACCGCGCTGACCTCGCGCCCCGCCGCCACGATCTCGCGCACCACCGGGTCCATTGCTTCGGGCCGGTCCCGCAGCATGGCTTCGAGCGCGGCGGTGCGCTCGGCCACCCAGGGGCCGTTGTAGAGCAGGGTTGCCGCTTCCAGCAGCGGGGCGAAGTCGACCGGGTGGAGGGTGAAGCCGAGGCTTCCCAGCCGGGCAAGTGCTTGATCGTAAAGCCATTCAGCCTGGACATCACCAAACCAGGGCCGCTGGCCTGGCAGCGGAATGCCGAGCCGCTGGCCGGTGACCGGCCGGTCGGGAAGGCGGCGCGCGTAGGGATCGGCCGCATCGAAACCCGCCGCGACGCCATCCACCAGCAGGGCATCGGCGGCGTCCATGGTGAACACGGTGATGCAATCGAGCGAGCGGCAGGCGGGGAGCAGACCGCTGCTCGACCAGCGGCCCTTGGTCGGCTTGTGGCCGATCAAGCCATTGAATGCGGCGGGAACCCGGCCCGATCCGGCCGTGTCGGTGCCGAGCGCGAAAGGCACCAGGCCGGCCCCGACCGCGACGGCCGAGCCGGAACTGGAGCCGCCACTGACATAGCCGAGGTTGAACACGCAGGCTGGCGCGCCGTAGGGGCTGCGTGTGCCATTGAGCCCGGTGGCGAACTGGTCGAGGTTGGTCTTGCCGACCGGAATTGCACCGGCACTGCACAGCCGCTGCACCACCTCCGCATGGGCCTGCGGGCGATAGGCAAACGCCGGGCAGGCGGCGGTGGTCTCAAGGCCCGCCACATCAATGTTGTCCTTCACGGCGAAGGGCACCCCGGCAAGCGGCAGGTCCTCGCCGGCGCGGACCCGGGCATCGACCGCGCGGGCCATGCCGATCAGTGCCTCTGGCGCGAACCGGCTGATCCAGGCTTGCGGCTGGACGGCATCGTAGGCTTCGATGCGCCCGATCGTCTCGCGCATGACCTGTTCGGCACTCGAGCGGCCCGAGCGGACCTCGGCGGCGATTTGATGAGTGGTCTGCATCAGGCAGGCTCCAGCGCAAGCAGGGGCGCGCCGGGGGTGACCGGCTGGCGCTCGGTGACATAGACTGCCCGGACCCGGCCGGCGCAGGGGGCGAGGACCGGGCTTTCCATCTTCATCGCCTCGATCACGGCAATGGTCTGGCCCGCCTCCACCCTGTCGCCTTCGGCAACCGCCCAGGACCAGAGGACGCCGCCGAACGGCGCTTCGATGACCTCGCAGCCTGCGGGCACTGAGATTTCGGCGGCGGCGGGGGCGGCTTGGGCTTCCTCGGTGAGGGCGGCGACGCGGTCGAACTCGCCGCGCGCCTGCCACTCGGCCCGCTCGGCGGCGAAGGCGGCTTCGCGGGTCTGCTGGAAGGCGGCTATGCTGGCGGCGTTGTCGGCGAGCATCGCCCGGTAGTCGGCGAGCCGGAAGGTCCCCTCATCGATGCGGACTTCGCGTCGGCCGAGGGGGAAGTCGCGGCGCCACTCGGTCAGCTCCTCGTGGCTGACGGGGAAGAAGCGGATGCGGTCGAAGAAGCGCAGGAGCCAGGGCTTGCCGTCGCGGAACGAGCCCGTTTGTTGCCACGAGTTCCACACCTGGATCGTGCGGCCGAACAGCTGGTAGCCGCCCGGGCCCTCCATCCCGTAGATGCACATATAGGCCCCGCCGATGCCGACGACGTTGGGCGGGGTCCAGGTGCGGGCCGGGTTGTACTTGGTGGTGACGAGGCGGTGGCGCGGATCGACCGGGGTGGCCACCGGCGCGCCGAGGTAGACATCGCCCAGCCCCATGACGAGGTACTCGGCATCGAACACGATGCGGCGCACCTCGTCGACGCTGGCGAGGCCATTGGCGCGGCGGATGAATTCGATGTTGTCCGGGCACCACGGCGCATCGTCGCGGACCGAGGCGATGTACTTGGCCACGGTCTCGTGGATCGCGGGGTCATTCCACGACAGCGGGAGCCAGACGGTGCGGCTGGGAATGGCGAAATCGTCGAGGCTGCCGAGGCGGTCTTCGGCCTGGGCAAGGGCTGCGACGAGGCGGCGCTGAGGCAGCAGGCGGCTGTCGTGATGGACCTGGACCGAGCGGATACCCGGGGTCACGTCGATGATGCCAGGCAGAGCCATGGCCTCGAGCTCCTGCATCAGCGCGTGGATGCGCAGGCGCAGTTCGAGATCGAGCACGATGGGTCCATATTCGACGAGGAGGTGCTGGTCGCCCTGGCGGCGGTAGGTGACTTCCGGGCGGTGGCCTTGGGATGCGATGTGGTGGACGATGGGGGAGCCGAGGTGCGGCTCTGTGGTCCGTTGGGCCCTTCGAGACAGGTCCTCTGCCTGCGGCTTCGGGGCTTCCTCAGGGCGATCGGGATCTGGGATTGATCTTCCCTCCCCGTTCGTGGTGAGGAGGGACTGAGCGTTGGCGAAGGCCCGTCTCGAACCACCTGACACCAGCGCGTCCTGCTCCTCCAGCGCCAGTGCAGCACCCTCCTCGCTCACCGGCAGGAACCGCACCGTATCACCCGGCGCCAGCTGGCCGAGCTTCCACAGGTCGGCGGCGATGGTGACGAAGGGGCAGACGAAGCCGCCCAATGACGGACCGTCCGGCCCGAGCAGGATCGGCATGTCGCCGGTGAAGTCGACCGCGCCCACGGCATAGGCGTTGTCGTGGATGTTGGAGGGGTGAAGGCCCGCCTCGCCGCCATCTTGCCGCGCCCAGTGCGGCTTGGGGCCGGTGAGGCGCACGCCGGTGCGGCTGGAGTTGTAGTGGACGGTGTAGGAGCTGGTGGTCAGCGTGGCGATGTCTTCCGGAGTGAAGAAATCGGGGGCGCCGTGGGGGCCATAGAGGACGCGCAGGGTCCAGGTTGCGTCGTCCCGGACTTGATCCGGGACCGGGGGGTGTTGCGAAGCTGGGAGGGTACCTTGAGAGGGCGTGCCTAAAGACCCACACCGGTCCCGGGTCGAGCCCGGGATGACGTTTGTATTCAGGTGCAGCACGTCGCCGGTCAGCACGCCTCGTCCGGCGTGGCCGCCGAACTCGCCCAGCGTGAAGGCGGCGGCGCTGCCGAGGAACTCGGGTGCGGCGATCCCGCCTTCAACCAGCAGGTAGCCGCGCAGGCCCGCGCCGCTGACGCGGCCGAGCTGGAGGGTTTGGCCGGCGGCGACGGCGAAGGGCTGCCAGAACGGTACGGGCTCGCCATCCAGCGTTGCGGCGAACTCGGCGCCGGTGAGGCACAGCCGGGTGGCGGCATCGAACTTGAGCGTCGGGCCTGCGGCGGTGAACTCCAGCCCCGCCGCGCCTTCCTCGTTGCCGAGCAGTCGGTTGCCGAGGCGGAACGACAGCGCGTCCATCGGCCCGCTGGGGGGCACGCCGACATCCCAGTAGCCGAGGCGGCCGGGCCAGTCCTGCACGGTAGTGGCGGGGCCGCCGGCGAGAACGCGGACGGTCTGCGGAGCGTAGGGTATCGTGGCAAGGGCCCGGGTGGAGACCTTGCCGCTGGTGAACACGTCGGAGGCGATGACGGTGCGCAGCCAGTCGAGGTTGGTTTCGATGCCCGAGAGGCGGGTTTCTGCCAGGGCCTGCTGGAGCGCGGCGATCGCCTCGGCGCGGGTGGGGGCGGTGACGATCAGCTTTGCCAGCATCGGATCGTACCAGGCGGACACCTGGCTTCCGGCGGCGACCCAGCCGTCCATCCGGGGTCCTTGCGGGAACACCACTTCGGTGAGCAGGCCGGACGAGGGGCGGAAGTCCGCCGCCGGGTCTTCGGCATAGAGGCGGACCTGGATCGAGGCGCCTTGCGGATTGGCCGTGAAGCCATCCAGCATGGCGAAATCGCCCGCCGCGCCGCGCACCATCCATTCGACGAGATCCACGCCGGTAACCTGCTCGGTCACGCCGTGTTCGACCTGGAGGCGGGTGTTGACCTCAAGGAAGTAGAAATCATCGCGCGCCGGGTCGTAGAGGAATTCGACCGTGCCGGCGGAGCGATAGTGCGCCCCGGCGGTGAGGCGCACCGCGGCATCGATCATGGCCGCGCGGGTGGCTGGCGGGAGCAGGGGGGCGGGCGTTTCCTCAACCACCTTCTGGTTGCGCCGCTGGAGCGAGCAGTCGCGTTCGCCGAGCGCAACCACCTTGCCCTGCCCGTCGCCGAAGACCTGGACCTCGATGTGGCGGGCGGTCTCGACATAGCGTTCGAGGAAGACACCGCCGTTGCCGAAATTGCCCGCGCCCATGCGGACGACCGAGGCGAAGGCGTCTGACAGTTCCTCCGGCGAATGGCAGATCTTCATGCCGATCCCACCGCCGCCGGCCGTGGCCTTGAGGATCACCGGGTAGCCGATCGCTTGCGCGGCGCTGACGGCAGCGGCGGGATCGGTCAGCAGGCCGGTGCCGGGGGCGAGGGCGACGCCGTGGGCTTCGGCGAGATCGCGGGCGGTGTGCTTGAGGCCGAAGTCGGTGATGTTCTGGGGCGTCGGGCCGATGAAGACAATGCCTGCTTCGGCGCAGGCCGCCGCGAACTCGGTGCTTTCGGAGAGGAAGCCGTAGCCGGGGTGGATTGCCTCTGCCCCGGTTTCCTTCGCGGCGGCGAGGATGGCGGGGATGTTGAGGTAGCTTTCGGCGGCGGGCGGCGGGCCGATGCGGACGGCTTCGTCCGCCTCGGCCACGTGGCGCGAGCCGCCGTCGGCATCGGAGAACACGGCGACCGAGCCGATGCCCATGGCCTTCAGGGTACGGATGATCCGGCAGGCAATCGCGCCGCGATTGGCGATGAGGACTTTCCTGAACATCAGGCCGCTTCGCTCACGATCATGCGCACGGGCGTGGGATTGAAGCCGTTGCAGGGGTTGTTGACCTGCGGGCAGTTGGAGACGACCACCTCGACGTCCATCTCGGCGCGCAGGTCGACCATCAGGCCCGGGGCGGAGATGCCGTCGACAATGCCGAGCGCGCCGTCGGCCTCTACGGGCACGTTCATGAAGAAGTTGATGTTGGAGACCATGTCGCGCTTGCCGCGGCCGGCGCGGACATTGGCATCGAGGAAATTGTCGACGCAGGCGTGCTGGCTCTTGGTGTGGTTGCCGTAGCGCAGGGTGTTGCTCTCGCACGAACAGGCGCCGCCGATAGTGTCGTGATAGGCGACGTTGGTGCCCGTGATGGTCATCATCGGCCGGCCCTCGTTGGAGAGCAGGACCGAGCCGGTCTTGAGGAACAGGTTGCCCTGGGCGGCGATGGTATCCTGGGCGGAGTAGCGCTCGGCATCATCGGCGGCGGCATAGACGAGGAAGTCGACCGCCTGGTTGCCTTCGAGGTCGACGATCCGCAGGGTCTGGCCGCGGCGCACGCGGTGCAGCCAGGGGGCACGGGCGGGGACGACTTCGTTGTGGGCGATCGGGCCGGGCAGGCCGGCGAGGTGTTGGTCGGGCATCTGGGGCTACCTCGCGTAATAGTCTTCGGTGTTGAGGAAGGCGCGTAGGGCCTCTGGCGCGCTGGTGCGGATGGGATCGTCCGGCGCGGTGACCGCATCCTTCCAGGCCGTGGCGCGCAGCGCGGTGACCGTCCATTCGGGCCGCGGATCAAGCACGTGGGGGCAATTGGCCAGGACCACGATCAGGTCCATCTCGGCGCGCAGGGTGACCGCGCGGCCCGGCGCGAAGGGGCCGATCTCGGGCAGGGTCGCTCCGTCGTCCGCCACGCGCACGCCCTTGAACAGGTTGACGCAGGGGTGGACGTCCTTGCGGCCAAGGCCATGCTTGGCGACGCCCAGCATGAACCGGTCGCGCGCATTGGGGTGGGGGCCGTAATTCGTGCCCTCGCCATATTTGCGGGCGTTGCTGGCCTCGCTGGAGGCGCCGCAGAAGGCATCGTGAGTGCCGGCGGTGTCGTCGAGGATCGACATGAGCACGCGGCCCATGTCGGACAGCAGCAGCTTGCCCGCGCCCAGATAGCCGTTCCACTGGACCTTGAGCGTATCGGCGACATTGAGCCGCTCGGTCGGCATTTCGGCGTTGAACAGCAGCATGGAGGCGCAGGCATCGCCGTGGACATCGATCAGGCGCAGGCGGGTGCCGCGGGCGAGGCGGCGGCTGGCATAGCCGCCGGGCGCCAGCGTTTCCTCCCAGACGACCGGCCCGGGCGCATCGGCTGCCGCGGCGGGGACGGTGGGCATGGCCTCGACCACGGTGCCACCCTGGGCGCGGGCATGATCGCGGGCGGCATAGGGGTTTGCGGTCTGGCTCATCGGCCATGCTCCTTGGCGGACAGGGGCGGGAGGAGGGCGGTGGTGGTGACCAGGCGGCACTGCTGCACCCCGCGCGTTTGCCGCAGTGCATCATGCAGCCTGTGCAGCCGCTCGGCCGTGCCCTGGACGAGCAGGACTTCCATTGCCTGGTCATCCTCGAGGAACACGTGCTGGCTTGAAATGATCTCGGCGACGTAGCCGAGCTGGACCTGGGCGAGGCCCATGCGGACCTTGCCGCGCTCCGACCGGTAGACCAGCGTGATCGTGCCGGACAGCACGGAATCCGGGCGTTCGCGGGCGGAGTGTTCAGCCAGTTCTGCGCGGATCAGCTCGGCGATCATCTGCGAGCGATTGGCCACGGCGCGCTCGGCAACCATGGCGTCAAGCTCGGTGAACAGCTCGGCCGGCAGGCTGATGGAGAGCCGGACGAGGCCCGGCGCGGCGATGGAATCGGGCGGGGTGGAAGCCATGGACTGAGCCTATGAAGTATTACGAATTCGATCAAGGGTAATATTTACGCTGCGATGCAACAGCCAAAAAACGGGCAGGCGCAACAGCTTTTGCCTCTTTTTTGGGCAGCAGCGCGCTGGGGCAAATGTCGTAGATCGGCGGAAATGCAGGAAAGGCTGATTTGGCACGGTGCTTGCGAGGTGCAGTTCGCCAATGAGGGCAACCAAACAATTCCTGAGGGGGAATTATGAAGAAGATCATCAAGGCAGCTCTGGCCACCACCGCTATCGCGTCGGCCTTCGCCGCGGCTCCCGCTTTCGCGGACGATTCGGCTCCGGTCACGATCACCGGCAGCGTGGCGCTGACTTCCGAATACCGCCTGCGCGGTATCTCGCAGACCGACACCGACCCGGCGATCCAGGGCGGCATCACCATCACCACCAAGCCCGGCTTCTACGTGAGCACCTGGGCCTCGAACCTGTCTGGTACCGGCAGCTTCGGCGGCGACAACATGGAACTCGACCTGATCGGTGGCTACAGCAAGGCGGTTGGCCCCGTCACGCTTGACGGCGGCGTGATCTACTACGTCTACCCCGGCACCAAGGGCTTCGATTTCGTCGAACTCTACGGTTCGGCTTCGGGCAAGGTTGGCCCGCTCAACGCCAAGCTTGGCGCCTACTGGGCTCCGGAACAGAAGGCGATTGCCTTTGGTCCCAACACCAAGAGCCACAACATCTGGGTCTACACCGACTGGGGTCTGCCGATCTCCGGCACGCCCATCACTCTCAAGGCCCATGGCGGCTATTCGAGCGGAAACAGCTCCTACACGCGCGGCAAGGACATCTTCGACTATGCCGTGGGTGCTGACCTCACCTACAAGAGCCTGACGCTCAATGTTTCCTTCGTCGGCACCGACGTGAGCACCGCTCACTCGTTGGCGTGGACCGGCGGCGCCGCGTCTGGCCACGACGTGACCAAGGGCCGCATCGTGGCGACCCTCACCGCCGCGTTCTGATCGGGGGCGGAGCCCCGCTGCCGGGGGGCGGCGGGGCTCCTGTTCCATATGGGTTGCAAACAAGAACAAGCGAAAGGCCGCCCGGTCCATGCGGCTCGTCAATATTCGCCCTTCGCGGGGCCCGCGCATCCTGATCGGCGCTGTGCCCATCGCGATCGCCATCGTCATCTACATGGTCTTCTCCGCCGCGCGGTCGGAGGCCAATCCCAACGACAAGGTCCTGCCGACCTTCCTGGCCATGGCGCAGGCCGCCTGGCGCCTGTTCACCCAGGTCGATCCCCGCACCGGCGAGATCACGGCCCTTGCCGATACCACCGCCAGTCTCTGGCGGCTGGGGATCGGGGTGGGGATCGCGACCCTCTCCACCCTGATCATCGGCATTGCGCTCGGCGTCGTCCCGCTGGTCCGCGCCGCGCTGGGTCCAATTGTCACCATCATCGCGGTCATCCCGCCGATCGCCGTCCTGCCGATCCTGTTCATCGCGCTCGGGCTGGGCGAGGCGAGCAAGATCGCGCTCATCGCCATTGGCATCGCGCCCTACATGATCCGCGACCTGGCCGGCCACGTGGCGGGGCTCCCGTCCGAACAGTTCCTCAAGGCGCAGACGCTGGGCGCCAGCACCTGGCAGCTGACCCTGCGCGTCGCCTTGCCGCAGGCCCTGCCGCGGCTGATCGACAGCTTGCGCCTGTCGATGGGCCCGGCCTGGGTCTTCCTGATCTCGGCCGAGGCGATCGCGTCCGACGTGGGCCTTGGCTACCGCATCTTCCTCGTTCGCCGCTACCTCTCGATGGACATCATCCTACCCTATGTCGCCTGGATCAGCCTGCTGGCGATCCTGACAGACTGGGCGCTGCTCACCATCAGCCGCAAGGCCTTCCCCTGGGCCCACGGAGACGCGCGATGAGCCCGGATACCGCTCCGATCCTCGAATTCCGCGACGTTTGGGTCGAATATGGCGACAAGGTCGTGCTCGAACGGGTCAACCTGGCGATCCGGCCGGGCGAGTTCGTCTCGGTGGTCGGCCCCTCGGGCGCGGGCAAGAGCACTTTCCTGCGCCTGATCCTCGGCCAGGAGGGCCCCAGCCGGGGCGAGGTCCTGCTCGACGGGACGCCGCTCGCGCCCGAATGTTCGCCCGATCGCGGCGTGGTGTTCCAGCGCTATTCGGTGTTCCCGCACCTGACCGCGCTGGGCAACGTGCTGTTCGGGCTTGAATGCGCGCATGCGCCGCTGACAGCGCGGTTGTTCGGCACGGCCCGCGCCCGGGCGCGCGGCGAGGCCGTGGCCATGCTCGAGGCGGTTGGTCTCGGCCACAGCCTGGATGTCTACCCGGCGCAGATGTCGGGCGGGATGCAGCAGCGGCTGGCCGTGGCCCAGGCCCTGGTCAAACACCCGCGCGTGCTCCTGCTCGACGAACCCTTCGGCGCGCTCGATCCCGGCATCCGGCTCGACATGCACGACCTGGTCGGCAAGCTGTGGCAGGAACACCGGCTGACCGTGGTCATGGTCACCCACGACATCAACGAGGCGTTCAAGCTCGGCACCCGCGTGCTGGCTTTCGACAAGCGCCGCCACGACCCCCATGCGCCCAACCGCTACGGCGCGACGGCGGTCTATGACGTAACGCTCGATCGCAAGACCAGGGCGGCCGGGCCGCCGGCGGAACTCCTCGCCGCCGCCGACGCTGCGGCCTGAGCGGCCCGCCTCAGTTGCGGTAGGAGGGGTCCTTGCGGTCCAGCTGGCGCAGGATCGCGGCCCATTCGATCGTACCGAGCGGCGGCGCACCCGGATCGTTGGCGGTGGGCGCGAACATCGCAGCGGTGCGTGCCTGCGATTGCTCGCTCGGCAGGGTGACCGTTCCCGCCATGGCATCGACCTGGATCTTGCAGGAGGTATCCAGCCGCTGCATCAGGGTGAAGGCCTCGCCGATGGTCCGCCCGCAGGTCAGCAGGCCGTGGTGGCGCAGGATCAGCGCATAGTCCTGCCCCAGGTGGGCGATCAGCCGCTCGCGCTCGGCAAGGTCGGTCGCCGGACCCTCGAAATCATGATAGCCAAGCCGGCCATGGAAGCGCAGCGCCGTCTGCGAGATCGGCAGCAGCCCTTCGTCCATGGCCGAGACGGCAACGCCCGCCCGGGTGTGGGTGTGCAGCACGCAGGCGACATCCGGGCGCGCCCCGTGGACCGCCGAATGGATCACGTAGCCAGCCAGGTTGACACCATAGGGCAAGCCCTCGGGCCGGGTGACGATGTTGCCGTCCAGATCGATCTTGAGCAGGTTCGAGGCGCAGATTTCCTCGTAGTGCAGGCCATAGGCGTTGATCAGGATATGATGATCCGGCCCCGGCACCCGCGCGGTGATGTGGTTGTGGACGAGGTCGGTCATCCCGAACAGGTCGACCGCGCGGTAGCAGGCCGCGAGTTCGACCCGGACCGCCCATTCGGCATCGCTGCAATCGGCGGCCCGGCTCGTGACCATGGTCATCGGCTCTATTGCTGCGACTGGACTTCAAAGGCCCGCATGCTGACGCCCTCGATGTCGAGCGTGTCGGACATGTGCATCCGGCCATCGGCGGCGCGGCCCGCAAGCTCCCCCAGGGTGGCGGCGACGTCGTCGCTCTCGAAATCGTAGACAGCGCAGAAGCGGTGCTCGGAACCCTCGGCCGTGACCTCGGAGATCGGGCCGCGCCAGGCGCCGGTGAAGCCGGGGACCTGGAGCACTTCGGGAATGTGCACCTCGTTGTACCAGCGGTTGAATTCGTCATCCGTGCCCGGGGCGCAGTTGCTGAGCACCAGCAGCTTGTACTTCTTCACGCGGCCTCTCCTCTTTTATTCCGCTTTCCGGAACGGAGATTGGGACCGGCGCGGCGCCGTGGTCAACCGCGGCCGGTGAGGACCCGCGATTCAGCCCCTATGCGATAGAGGCCATTTTACCGAGGCGACAGACGGCCCGTTTCCGGCTAGCTGCCGCGCATGAGCTGCCACTGTTCACTCCCGCGCCAGCCATGCTGACCCGCCTGCGCGGAGCGCTCGACCCGTTCATCGTTGCCCTGTTCGGCGCCGTGCTGATCGCCTCGCTGCTGCCGGCGCGCGGTCCGTTCGCCAGTCTGGCGGACGATATCGCCAATGCCGGCATCGTCCTGCTGTTCTTCCTTCACGGCGCCAAGCTTTCGCGTGAGGCGATCGTCGCGGGGGCGGGAAACTGGCGGCTGCACCTGGCCGTGCTGGCCACGACCTTCGTGGTCTTCCCGCTGCTGGGCCTCGGCATCGCTGCCATTCCGGGAATTCCCCCGCTGGTGGCGACCGGCATGCTGTTTCTCGCGCTGCTGCCCTCGACCGTGCAGAGTTCGATCGCCTTCACCTCGATCGCCGGCGGCAATGTCGCGGCGGCGGTGTGCAGCGCCTCGTTCTCCAACTTGCTCGGCCTGGTGCTGACCCCGCTGCTGGTGGCCGCATTGATCGGCGGGGTGGGCGTGGGGGGCAGCCTGATCCCGCTTCATTCGATCGAGAAGATCGTTGCCCAGTTGCTGTTGCCCTTCCTGGCCGGGCACCTGCTGCGCCCGTGGATCGGCGGGTTCGTCACCCGGCACCGCCAACTGGTCACGATGGTCGATCGCGGCTCGATCCTGCTGGTAGTCTACACCGCCTTCGGTGCCGCCGTCGTCGGCGGTCTGTGGCACCAGTTGCCGCTCGCCAGCCTGCTGCTGATCCTTGGGCTGAGCTGCGCGCTGCTCGCCGCCGTGCTGGGCCTCACCTGGGCCTGGGGCCGGGCGTTTTCCCGCCCCGATGCCATCGTTCTGCTGTTCTGCGGCTCGAAGAAAAGCCTCGCCAGCGGCGTGCCGATTGCCCGCGTGCTGTTTCCGGCAGCGCAAGTCGGGGCGCTGATCCTGCCGCTGATGCTGTTTCACCAGATCCAGCTGATCGCCTGTGCGCTGATCGCCAGGGCTCTTGCGGCTTCTGCCCCGGAGGTGAAGGCGGGCACCGGAGCGGCGGCCCGGCGTTAGGCCCCGGCATGCTCGCCAATTTTCCTGCCAGTCCGTGAAGGCTGCGCTCGACCTCATGCTGTTCCTGGTCGGCGGCATCGCCGTGGCCGGGGCAAGCGTTGCCGGTGCGGCGGCCGCGGTCTGCGCGGTATCGGGCGCGGGCTGCTGGTGGTGGTGGCGTCGGCGGCGCCGGCGCTGACGGGCGTTGCAACACGCTCGTGATCGGCGGGGCCGCGCCAGCGGTCATCGTTGACCGCCCGTCGACTGGCTGAAAGTCTCCCGCGGTTCGCGCCGAATCGCGGGCAGCACTGGTGCCGCTCAGGCGAGCGAGGCAGCCAGGCCGGACGGGAGAATGCCGTGTACGACGTTATGGAAGGCGTAAAGGTTATCGAGGTGGCCGAGCACACCTTCATTCCCGCCGCGGGAATGGTGCTCGCTGACTGGGGGGCCGATGTCATCAAGATCGAGCGGGTCGGTGCCGGCGGTGATCCGGGGCGCTCGCTTGCCATTCCCAATTCGTCCGGCAACGGGTTCAACATGTTCTTCGAGGCCGGCAACCGCGGCAAGCGTTCTGTCGCACTCGATCTGACCCAGCCGGAAGGCCGCGAGATCCTCTACAAGCTGGTCGAAACGGCCGACGTTTTCATCACCAACATGCGGGCCAAGGCGCGCCGCAAGATGGGGATCGAGCCGGAGGAACTGATGAAGCGCAACCCCCGGCTGATCTACGCGCGCGGCTCCGGCTATGGCATCCGTGGCGACATGGCCGACGATGGCGGCTTCGACTACCCCTCGTCATGGTGCCGGTCAGGGGCGGCGTGGATGCTGACTCAGCCCGGTTCGGAGCCGATCAGCCAGCCTGGCTCAGTGGGCGACCTTGGCGGCGGCGTCACGACCGCGGGCGCGATTGCCGCAGCCCTGTTCCGCCGCGAACGCACCGGCAAAGGCGCCATTGTCGACAATGCCCTGTACCTGTTCGGGATTTACCTCATGTCACAGTCGGTCATCGGCGTCGGCCTGGGGCTGGATCGCGGCCCCAGCCAGCCGCGTTCGGAATCGTTCAATCCCCTCATGAACACCTACCGCACCAGCGACGGTCGCTGGATCCTGCTGTCGATGATGTATGATGCATGGTGGCCTGACCTGTGCCGGCATCTCGATCGCCCTGATCTGATCGACGATCCGCGCTACAAGGACGGCCCCACCCGATACGCTAACAACACGGCACTTATCGCCGAACTGGAGGTGATCTTTGCCGCCCACGATTTCGCCTGGTGGCGTGAACGGCTGAAGACCGCGGAGGGGGTCTGGTCGCCGCTGCTGAACCCCTCCGAGGTGGCCCACGATCCCCAGGCCCGCGCCAACGAATTCGTCACCGAGGTTCATGCGCCCGATGGCCGCAGCTATCTCGCCGGGGTTACGCCTGCCCAGTTTGACGAGCAGACCATCGGCGAACTCAAGGCGTCGCCGGCCTATGCCGCCCACACCGCTGACGTGTTGGCCGAACTGGGCCTGGGCGCGGGTGAGGTCGAAAGCCTGCGATCCGCGGGCGTCGTGCTTTGATCAATTGCCACCTGCGCACACAGAAAGGAAAACCATGACCGACCATTCCCTGTCCCCCGACCAGCCCGAACGCGCCGCACGTGGCAGCGAACTGTTCACCGAGTTGTTCGGTGTTCCCTACGCGGCCCCCAATTCGCCGATGAAGGCGGCGGCGCGCGACTTCATTTTCTCCGAGGTGTGGACGCGGCCAGGGCTCGACAAGAAGACGCGGTTCTGGATTTCGCTGACCTGTGCCTGCGCGACCGGGGCGCCGACGGCGATCACCGCCTATATGCAGATCGCCCGCAAGACGGGATGGGCCACGATCGCCGAACTGCGAGAATTCGCCCTGCAGTTTGCCTGCTACCAAGGGTGGCCGCGCGCCACCGCGGTGGAAGCGGCGATCGACGCGCTCGAGGCGGGCGAGATTTCGAACCAGCCGGGCCAACGCTGAGCCCGCGCCGGCGGGCCGGGCTCAGGCAGGTTCGCTTACCGCACCCATCGGCGCGATCGGCTGGTCGATCGCGCCGCTGGCCTTGCCGTAGCCGTCCCTGATCTCGGCCGCGCTCCAGCCGTAGATGAACCCGTCGATCAGCCGCTCGAAATTGCTGATCAGGCCTTCCTGCTTTTCCGCCAGTCTCAAGTGGGTGAGGCTGGGCGCGTGAATTCCCTGCTGCTGGCGCGGCAGGTTGGTGAAGTCCTGCGTCGGCACCGGGGGCACGGCGGGGTCGTCGTGAGCCATCGGCACCGGCGTCGTCAGCCGCGGGCGCTCCTGCCCTTCGGGGAAGCGGTCGAGCGACCAGATTTCGAACAGGCATTCCTCGGGGCCAAGCGGCCGGATGCGGTAGGATGATGCCGCGGTGAACGGCGGCAGGATGAAGAAGTTGGGAAAGGCAAAATGGACCGGGGTAAGGGTAGGCAGGGGCTGCTCGTGGATCGGGAAGATCGGCAGGCCTGACGCCACGGCATCGGCATGAATCGCCTTGTTCAGCGCCAGCCGCCAGGCTGTCATCGCCTCGGCCGGATCGTCGGGCAGGACGACCTCGCCGCGCAGGCGTTCGGCCACGGCGATTTCGCGCGGCGAGATCATGCCCGCCATGCCCTCGCTGAGGTTGCGGTAGTAGGTCAGCTGCTTTTCGATCAGCTGACCCCCACCGGCGTAGTCGGCGCTGTTGCGCATGCCCGATGAACTGGTGATTCCGCGCGCGGCAGCCTCGTTGAAGCCCTCGATCGTCAGGCCGAACATCGAGACCAGCTGCGGGTGCGAGCGCAGGACGTGGTAGCTTTCCATGAAGGCCTCGGCCGCCATCTTCCAGTTGGCAGGCAGGCGGATCGCAATCCACAGGGCTACCTTGAGATCCTCGACCTGCCGCATCTCTTCCATCGGGGCGAACGGGCCCAGGCACTCGCGCAGTGGCGGGGCGTGGTCGTCGAAGGTGATGAAGGCGCAGCCGCCCCACGTCTCCACCCGCACCGGTACGAGGTCGATGTCTTCCTTGCGCAGCACGGCAGGGTCAAACAGCGCCGGCTGGAATACGGCCCGGCAGGTCCCGTCGGTGTTGTAGTGCCAGGCGTGAAACGGGCACGAAATGCCGCCCCGCGCGGTGCCCCGATCCTCGCAGAGCTTGAGCCCGCGATGGCGGCAGGCATTCTCGAATGCCTTCACCGCGCCATCCTTCTGGCGGATAAGCACCACCGAGCGGGACAGGATTCTGTATTCGACGAAGTCGTCCGGCTCGGGGATCTCTTCCAGGCGGCAGGCCATTTGCCACACCCGCGACCAGAAGCGCTCCTCCTCGAGCTGCATGAATGCGGGATCGTGGTAGCGCGCCGTGGGAATTAGATCGGGGCGTCCGATCCGGAAGCGTTCCGGGCCCTGCGCTTGCTTGCCGTTCATCAGGTCCCTCCACGACGCCAGTCTTGCGATTGTCTATCCGGCGCGTGGCAGCAGACTGCACTCGTCAGCCTGTTGATCAAGCGTCAAATTGTCAAGGCGTGGCCGATCGCTCGACCGCATGGGCCGGTCCGGCCATCGATCACATGGATGTCCGATTACCCCCTGACGTGACAGTCCTGCCCTCAAGGGATATCCCGCAGCGCGGCAGCTTGTGGCATATACCGATGTCCGCGGGACCGGCCTCGGCTGCAGTGGAACCAAGTGGAAGTGAACGCACGCGATGCATGATTTTTCCGGCAAGACAGTGATCGTGACCGGTGGTGCCGGCGGCATCGGCGGCGCTGCTGCCGTGGCCTTCGCGCGGGCCGGGGCCGAGGTGATCGCCACCGGCTGGGGCGAGGCCGAACTGGCCGCGCGGCGCGCCGATCCCGACTTTGCCGGCATCCGTCTGGTCGAGCTCGACGTGACCAACGATGCCGCGGTCGAGGCCCTGGCCGCGCAGACCCCGCGGCTTGACGTTCTGGTGAATTGCGCCGGCGTCTCGATCCGCGGGCCCGGCACAATCACCGTGGAAGCCTTCCAGAAGAACTACGACGTCAACATGCTCGGCACCCTGCGCATGTGCAACGCCTTCCTGCCGCAGCTCGAGGCCAGCGGCGCGGGCGCCATCATCAATACCGCCTCGATCAACAGCTTCAAAGGCACGGCCACCGCGTCCGGCTATGCCGCGAGCAAGGGCGCCGTGGCGCTGGCGACCAAATCGATGGCTATTGCCTGGGCACCCCAGAACATCCGCGTCAATGCGGTCGCGCCGGGCTGGATCGACACGCAGATGTCAAAGGATGCGGCCAGTTCCCCGGAATTCTATGAGCGCATCATCAAGCGCACGCCCATGGGCCGCTGGGGCGTGCCCGAGCATCTTGCCGGCCCCATCCTGTTCCTCGCCTCGCCCGACGCCGCCTGGGTCACCGGAGTGATCCTCCCGGTCGACGGCGGCTATCTCGCCGTCTGACCCGGCGCCAAACGGAGTATCTTGCATGTCTGCCTATCTGATCGAAACCCTGCCTTATTCGATGCCGGGCATTGACGCCCGCTTCATGACGCCCGAAACGGTCAACCACCTGCCCGAAGATCCGCGCGCCTGGGTCCCGCGGCCGGGCGGCGGCGAATACCTGCCGTGCATGTTCGATACCTGCTCGGGCACCATGGCCAACGTCTACCGCTACACCAAGCCGGGTGGCATTGGTCGTCACCTCCACTCTTCGCCGGTCTATGCCTATACGCTGGAAGGCAGCTGGGGCTACAAGGAGCACGACTGGACTGCCAAGAAGGGCACCTTTGTGTTCGAAGCGCCGGGCGAGGTGCACACCCTGGAAATCTACGAAGCGCCGATGACCGCGTTCTTCGTATGGATGGGCGGCATGCAGGCCATGGACGAGAACGACAACGTGATCGCCGCAACCAACGTGCACACCCTGATCGCTGCCTGTGACAAGCACTACCGCGAGGTGGGCCTCGGGGCGGACTATATCCGTCAGTTCGTGCGCGGCTGAGCCTGCCAGTTCCGCAATGGACGCCGTCATTGTTTCGACAGCGCGGACCCCGATAGGCAAATCCTATCGGGGTTCGCTGAACGGCACGCCAGGAGCCACGCTGGGCGGCCACGCCATTGCCGCGGCGGTCGGCCGCAGCGGATTCGAACCCGGTGAGATCGACGACGTCCTGATGGGCTGTGCTGCCCAGGAAGCGACGACATCGAGCAATGTTGCGCGACAGGCCCTGCTTCGTGCCGGTTTGCCGGTAACGGTTCCGGGCACGACGATCGACCGCAAGTGTTCGTCGGGGCTCACAACCATCTGTTTCGCCGCCCAGCGCATCCGCTCCGATGGCGATGCGGTATTCGTAGCCGGCGGGCTCGAGCAGTGCTCCATGGTCCAGAACCGACACCGCAATCGCTACCGCAACAAGGACCCGTGGGTGGCGGAGCACTACCCGGCGATCTACTGGGGGATGATCGATACGGCCGAAGTCGTGGCCCGGCGCTATGGTATCGATCGCGAACGGCAGGACAGCTATTCGTTGCTCAGCCAGCAGCGCACGGCCGCGGCCCAGGCCGCCGGCCGGTTCGATGCCGAGATCGTGCCGATCACCACGTTCCGGGACGAGGTCGACAAGGCGGGCGATATCACCGGCACCGCCGAGGTCACCCTTGCCGTCGATGAGTGCAATCGGGCCGACACCACGCTGGAAGGTCTTGCCCGGCTGCGGACGGTCAATGAGGGCGGCACGATCACTCCAGGCAATGCCAGCCAGATCTCCGACGGCGCCTCGGCCTGCGTGATCACCAGTTCGCGTCTCGCCGAACGGCGCGGCCTCGAACCGCTGGGCATCTACCGCGGGTTCGAAGTGGTTGGCTGCGAGCCCGACGAGATGGGCATCGGCCCGGTCTTCGCCATCCCGAAGCTGCTGAAGAAGCATGGCCTCACCGTGGACGACATCGACCTGTGGGAGCTGAACGAGGCCTTCGCCGTCCAGACGATCTATTGCCAGGAACGGCTGGGAATTCCGCTGGATCGGATGAATGTGAACGGCGGCGCCATCGCCGTCGGCCACCCCTGGGGCATGAGCGGATCCCGCATGACCGGGCACGCCCTGATCGAGGGCAAGCGCCGCGGCGCCAGGCTGGTGGTGGTGACCATGTGCGTGGGCGGCGGTCTCGGGGCTGCGGCACTATTCGAAGTGGCGTGAAATCAGAACGGACGGGGAGGAATATGGACTACACAGGCTACAAACACATTCTGGTCGATATCGTTGACCATGTCGCCACGGTGACTCTGAATCGCCCCGAAGTGCGCAACGCCGCTTCCCTCGAGGTTCATACCGAGCTTGAGGACATCTGGGTGAAGATCGCCCAGGACGAGGAGGTCCGCGTTGTCCTCCTCACCGGTGCGGGCGTCGCCTTCTCGGCCGGTGGCGATATCAACGCCATGCACCAGCGCCTGCAGGAGCCGGGCGCCAACCTGGCCCATTCCATGCGGGCCGCGGGGCATACCCGCCGCCTGTGGGAAAAGATGCTCGCCGTCGAGCAGCCGATCATTGCCGCGATCAATGGGGATGCCCTTGGCCTTGGCTGCAACATCGCGGCGTTCTGCGACATCACGCTTATCGCCGATGATGCCAAGATCGGCGATACCCACACCCGCATGGGCCTTGTCGCCGGCGATGGCGGCGCGGTGATGTTCCCGATCCTGCTGGGCTTCATGAAAGCCAAGGAGTTCCTCCTGCGCGGGCTCGTGGTCAATGGCGCCGAGGCCGCGCGGATCGGGCTGTGCACCTATGCCCACCCCAAGGATCAGGTCCTCGCCGAGGCGCGGAAGATCGCGGAGGAACTGGCCGCCCTGCCGCCGTGGGCCCTGCGCTGGACCAAGCTGGCCGTGCAGAAGAGTGTGAAGGCCCACTTCAACACCACCTTCGACGTTTCGATGGCCTATGAGATGCTGGGCATGCAGGACGCGCCGTTCTCCGAGGCGGTCCATGCCTTCAAGGAAAAGCGCAAGCCGAAGTTCGATTGAGAAGGATTGCGCAGTGACCGATACCTGGCTCGGCGAAATCATCCGGCGCAGCTCCCGGCTCAATGCTGGTGGCCGGGCCTTCGTTCACGACGGACGTAGCCTGACCAACGCCGAATATCTGGCGCGCTGCGAGGCCCTTGCGGTCGCCCTGCGCCAGCGCGGGGTGGAGCGGCTCGACCGGGTCGCCATCCTCGCGATGAACCGCATCGAATACAAGGAAGTCTGCGGCGCCTGCGAGCTCACGGGGTTCATTTTCGCCACGGCCAATTTCCGCCTCGTCGCCGCCGAACTGCTTCACCAGTTGCGCGAGACCGCACCGGTCGCGATGTTCTTCGAGAGTGCCTATGCCGCGGTGATCGACGAGATCCGCGCGCAGGTGCCCTCGATCCGTTCGTGGATCTGCTTCGACGACCCGCCGGACTGGGCCGAGCCCTACGAGACCTTCCTTGCTGGCGGAACGGGTCATCAGCCCGACGTCGTGTCCACCATCGACGATCTCGCTTGCGTGATCTTCACCAGCGGCAGCACCGGCCGGCCCAAGGGCTGCATCCTCGATTCGCGCGGGCTCGCGCTGAAGGCCGAATACCATTGCACCGACCTCGGCATCACCAGCGAGGACCGCGTGCTGGTGGTCATGCCGCTGTTCCACGTCGGCGCCCAGTCTATGGCCAGCGCCGGCCAGTGGAATGGTGCCGAGGTCCATTTGCACCGCGGGTTCGATGCCGGTGAATTCATCCGCACGGTCGAACGCGAGCGCATAACCATCGCGCACCTGGCGCCGACCATGGTGCAGATGATCGTCGAGCATCCGTTCGCCGCCACGGCAGACCTGTCCTCGATCCGCGGCATCCTCTATTCGGCCGCGGCCATGCCCGATCCGGTCCTGCGCCGCGCGCTCGAACTGTTCGGCCCGGTGCTCCACCACGCCTATGGCCAGACCGAAGGCATCGTCTCGCGCCTGCCGCGCCACCAGCACCGGCCCGATGGCACCGAGCGCGAGCGGCGGCGCCTGCTCTCGGTCGGCCAGCCGTACCCAGGCGTCACTGTCCGCCTGATCGACGATGAAGGACAGGACGTAACGGACAGCGGAACCGGCGAAATCGTCTACCGCGGCGGCGCCACCTTCCGGGGGTACTGGAACGACCATGTCGCCACGATGGCCACCCTGCGCGACGGCTGGGTCCACTCGGGCGACATCGGCCGGTTCGACGAGGATGGCTTCCTCTATCTTGTTGACCGCAAGAAGGACATGATTGTCACCGGCGGCGAAAACGTCGCCTCGCGCGAGGTCGAAGAGGCCCTGCTCGCCCATCCGGACGTGGCCGAAGTGGCGGTCATCGGCGTGCCGCACCCGCGCTGGGTCGAAACGGTCCACGCCGTCGTCGTCCGCACGCCCGAGGGCAAGGTCGATGCCGACGGGCTGATCGCCCACTGCCGTACCCTGTTGGCTTCCTACAAGAAACCGACTGGGGTGACGTTCGTGGAACACCTGCCGACGCTGGCCAACGGCAAGATCGACAAGGTCACCCTGCGCCGCGACATCGCCGGGGGCTAGCGCCCCACGTAGCTCGGCTTGCGCTTCTCGCGGAAGGCGGCGGCTCCCTCGCGGAAGTCGTCGGTATTGATCATCGCCGCCTGCATGACGCCCTCGAAGTCCAGCGCCTGGTCCAGCGTCTGCGCCGGGGCCGCGTCGAACTGGCGCTTGGCCATGGCAATGGCCGTGGTCGGTGCAAGGGCCAGTTCGCCGGCAAAGGCGAGGGCACGGGACAGCACCTCGTCGGCGGGCAGCGCCTCGAGCGCGAGGCCAAGCGAACGGGCCTCGCTGCCGCTGACGAACCGCCCGGAATAGATGATCTCCTTCGCCCGCTGCAGGCCGACCAGGCGGGTCAGCTGGAACACGGCCCCGCCGTCGGGCGCAAGGCCAAGGTGGCGGAAGGCGAACTGGAAGCGTGCATCCTCGGCCGCGATCACGAAGTCGCAGGCCAGCGCCAGCGACCACGACATGCCGATGCAGACCCCGCGCACGGCGGCGATCACCGGCTTCTCGGTCCGGTTCACCGCGCGCACCATGCGGTGAATGTAGCGCATCTTGAGGATCGATCCGCCCACTCCGCTCTGGCCCATGTCACTGACATCGGCCCCGGCGGAAAAGTGCTCTCCGGCCCCGGTCAGCACGATGGCGCGGACCTCGGGATCGTCGCAGAGGCGCTCGAACTCGCGCTGCGCCTGCGCCCTCATCTCCAGTGTCATGGCGTTGCGCCGCGAGGGCTGCTCGATCGTCACTACTGCGACTGCGCCGTCCACGGCGACGGTAATTCCCATAGCTTGCCTGCTCCTCTTCCTCGCCCCGATTATCGGCGCCCGACGCAATCGGCAAAGTGCCCGCGCGAGTCAGCACATCCTCGTTCAGGCACCGCCCTGAACGGCTGAGATGGTCACCGGTGTACCGTTCAGCCGGGGCACGCCGCTCAGCGGGCCGAGGTCGTCGTCGGCCACCAGCTTGTTGCGCTCGATGCCCTTGCGGAACACTTCGGCTCCGCTGACCGGATCGTACAGCGCCGCGCCCCAGCCGCTGGCGATGACGAGCGTGCCGGGGCGCACCGCATCCGATACGGCTACCGTCGCGACCAGTTCGCCCGCCCGGCTGGCGATCCGCGCCTGCGCCCCGTCGGCCAGCCCGATTCGCGCGGCATCGCCGGGGTTCATCTCCACCGAACTCGCCGTAGGATCGTCGGCCACGCTGCCGGAAGTTTCGGCCAGCCAGCCGTTCATCATGTTGTTGCGACGCCGCGAAATGATCTGGAAGCTGGCTCCGCCTGTCGTTCGGGACTGTGCCAGCGCGTTATGCAGCTCGGCCACGAATTCCTCCGGGCACAGCGCCACGGTCGTCCCCTGTGCTGCGAGATAGTCCCACAGGTGCCCCATCGACCGTTCGCCGAATTCGAGGCCGTGCTCGGCCGCGCGCGTCTCGGCAAGGGTGGTCTGCCCGCCATAGGCAAACAGCGCCTCGGCGAGGGCGTCGGGGTGCGGCTCCATCTGGCCGCCGAACAGCTTGAGCCCCAAGGCATCGGCAAGGTCGCGGAAGAAGGTCCACTCGGGGCGGATGCACTGGGGCGAGGGCAGGGCAGCGCGGGCAGCCTGGACGAACGGCCGCTCGGCCTGGGACCAGGCCATCAGCAGTTCGTCGCGTTCGAGGAAGTGCTGGCCCGGGATCAGCCAGTCGGCATGGCGGTGGCTCTCGCGGCGGAACATGTCCAGCGCCACTAGGAGGTCCAGCCCGCCCAGGGCCCTGGCCAGCCGCTCGCCATGGGCCGAGGACGACACCGGGTTGCCTCCGGTGATGAACAGGGCCCGCACCTGGCCGGAGCCGGGTGTCTCAATCTCGTCGGCCAGTTCGGCGATCGAGTGCCAGCCGAGGACCGACGGGATGCCGCGCACCCGGCTGGGCACCGGCATGGGCGGCGTGAACTCCTGGCGATAGGCGGTCATGTTGAGCGGCCACGCCGGGAGATAGCGGCCGCCCGGAACGTCGATCCGGCCGGTCACCACGTTCAGCGCCAGGACCAGCCAGTGCGAAATCACACCGTTGCGCCCCAGCGCCGGCCCCGTCGCCGCCATGGCATAGCCGCGCGGGGCCAGGGCGAACCGGCGGGCGGCTTCGGCGATGTCGGCCAGGGGCACGTCGCAGATGGCGGCAAGCTCGGTGGGATCGGCGCTCGCGGCGAGAGCCCGCAACTCCGCCAGCCCGGCAATCGCCCCGCGCTCGGGCAGGCGCTCCCAGCCATTGTCGAAGATCGTGCGCAGCATCGCAAGTACCAGGGCCCAGTCGGACTCGGGGCGGGGCGCGAGGTGGAGCGTCGCATGGTCGGCCGTCTCGGTGCGCCGCGGATCGATGACAATGAGGTCCGCCCCATCGCGCACCCGCGCCAGCAGGCGGCGCCAGCCGTTGGGCACGGTCCCCAGCCAGCACGATTTGCTGATCGCCGGGTTGGTGCCGATCAGCACGGCGCAGTCGGCGGCATCGATATCGGGGATCAGGGTCAGCCACTCGACCCCGAACATGGCGAGCGAGGCGACATGGTAGGCATTGGTGTCGATCGAATACATGCTGAATTGCTGGCGCGTCTCGAGCGCCTTGAGGAAGGCATTGTGAAAGGCCCCGGCGCCGGCGTTGAGCCCGCCGGGATTGCCGACATAGCCGCCGACCGCATCCGGCCCGTGCCGTGCGATGATCGCCTTGAGCCGGGCGGCCACGTCGTCCACCGCTTCCTCGTAACTGGCGGCGACGAACCGCGTGCCGTCGCGCTTCATCGGCTGGAGCACGCGGTGCGGGCTGTGCACCACATCGCCGGCGCGCTGCGCCTTGGTGCAGAAATCCCGCCAGCTGTAGGGATTGGCCTTGTCAGGGCGGATGGCGGCAATGCGCCCGTCGGCCACGGTCACGGCGAGGCCGCACATCTGTTCGCACAGATGGCAGTGCGTAAAGGTAACCGTCTCGCCCATGGCCGCTTCGGCTCCCCGTCGCGTGTGATTTCGGCCATGGTCAATCAGGATTGCCGCTCAGGCAATGGCTTGCGGCTCCTATGCCGAAGCCATCACATGCACGGTGGCGCGCTGCGTCAGCGCGGCGGCGCCACGAGGCGCCAAATCTGCCGTGCTAGGCCCTGGTTCCGGACGCGGTCCAGGTACTGCGCGCCACCATTGCAGGACCCTCGGAACTGGCCGCGTTCGGCAATGCCAATCCACGACGCCTGGCAAGCGCGTCACTGGCGCACTCTCAATCCGGTCGGGCTGCAATAACCCCTTGGAGTACCGGTGCAATCGTTAGAATCGGGACATCGAAGAATGCGAGTGCACTGCAAAATAAAAGTTGCGTGACGCCTGGCAAATGCAATATCATGCCAGGCATCGGGAATGTGTGCCCCAAGGATGGGGTATAGCGAACAGGCCCGAAATCCAACCATCGCGTGGCAATGGCGCCGCCCGAATCGATCCAGCCGGGTCGTTCGAGGCGGCTTTTTTGCGTGCGCGAAGAACGAAGGGCTCTGGCCGTGGCTTTCCGGTGTTCAGCGCAGCAGCAGCGAGGCGATCAGCGCCGCGAGCAGCACTGCGCTGGTCACCTGCCAGAACAGCTCGGGATGGCGCGCCGCCAGGGGCAGTTTGCGCCGGGGGCCTACTTCCCGCGCCCCGCCGCCCTCCAGCGCGCGCAGCAGTTCGACCACGTCGCCGAAGCGGGCCGCCGGGTCCGGCTGGATCGCGGTGAGGATCGCGTTGTCGAGCCACGAGGGGATTTCCGGCCGGTGCTGCGAGGGCGCCACGGCGCGGCCGAACCGCGGGCGCTGGAACGCCTCCTGTTCGCCATAGGGCCACTTGCCGGTGAACCAGCGGTAGAGCGTCACCCCCAGCGCGAACTGATCGGTCAGCGCGTCGCCGGCGTTTCCGGCAAACTGCTCGGGCGCCATGAACCCGGGCGTGCCAGGGATCTCGTCGGGCCGGAAGTCCTCCACCCGGGGCAGCCGCGCCACGCCAAGGTCGATCAGCTTCAGCCCGCCGTCGGGCAGCAGCATCACGTTGTCGGGCTTGATGTCGCGGTGGACCACTTCCAGCCGGTGCAGCGCGGCCGCGGCGCGGGTCAGCCCGATCGCCGCCTCGATTCCCCCCTTGAGACCGGGCAGGCCGCGCCCCATCCGCTCGGCCATGCTCTCGCCGGTCAGGTACGGCAGCACCCCGTAAAGCGCGGTCTGGCGCTCGGGGCGGACCGGATGAGCGGCCAGCACGAAGGGGCTCGCCACCCGCTGCCCCAGCATGATTTCTCGGGCAAAGGCGAGCCGCAGCGCGCGCTCCGAAAGGACCTCGTCGCGCGGGAATTTCAGCACCACGCGCGCGCCATCCTCCCCGTCGGTTGCCACCAGCAAAACGGCATGGCGCCCGGTCGACAGCACGCGTTCCACCTGGAACCCGTCAATCCATTGTCCCGGCGCCGGCGGGGCCACGAAGGGCAGGTCGGCCAGCCCGGCGAGGATCCCGTCATGGTCGGGCGCGGGCAGCCGCACCACATCGACCACGACCGCCGTCGCATTGTCACGGCCGCCGGCCGCCAGGGCCGCGTCGACCAGCTGCTCGGCCGTAGCCTCGGCGCTGGCGTTCTCGGCCAGGATCGCGCCGATCCGCGCCGGCGAGAGCACTCCGTGGACCCCGTCGGTGGTCAGCACCAGCCGGTCATGCTCGGCCAGCTCCAGCTGGGCATGATCGAGCCGCAGTTCCGGCTCGATGCCGATTGCGCGGATCAGCACGTGGCTGAGGTCGGGCTCCGGGCGGACATGATCGGTGGTCAGGCAGGTCAGCCGGCCGCCCGAATAGCGCCAGGCCCGGCTGTCGCCGACATGGACCAGGTGGGCCCGCCGCCCACGCAGGGCCATGGCGGTGAAGGTCGTGGCCGAATTGGCCATGGTCTCGCCCCGGCCCTGGGCATGGAGCCAGCGGTTGTATGCGGCCAGCGGTGCCTGCATCGCACGGGCCGGGCCGACCGTGTCGGGCATGGCGTAGAACCCCTCGACCAGCGCGCGCACCGCCAGTTCGGCAGCCTCGCGCCCGGCCTTCCCGCCCGAAACGCCGTCGGCCACCGCCGCCAGGATCCCGTGGCGCATCCGCTCGAGCGCGCTGCCGACGTGAACCCCACCGAAATCCTGGTTTTCCGCGCGCGGCCCCGTCTGGCTCGCAAAGCCCGCCGCCGCCACCAGTTGCCCGTCGTCCCGCATTCGCCGTTTCCGTCCCTCACATGCACGGGCGCGTCGCCCGCCCGCGTGAGGATCAATCCCCTCACCATTCCGTCAAGACACAGGAGGCCCTAGCAATGGCAACCATGGCCATGCCCAACACCGACTCACCCGGGATCCAGACCGGAAAGCCGTTCTGGCAATCCGGTCACCGCCCGACCCTGTTCGCCGCGTTTCTCTATTTCGACGTCTCGTTCATGGTCTGGGTCCTGCTCGGACCGCTGGCGCCGATCATCTCCAAGCAGCTGGGGCTCGACCCGGCACAAAAGGGCATGATGGTCGCCATCCCGACGCTCGCCGGCGCGGTGATCCGCCTGATCAACGGCCTGCTGGTCGACCGGATCGGCCAGAAGCTTACCGGCACGCTCAACCAGCTGGTGGTCATCGCCGGGCTGTTCGCCGCCTGGTGGTTCGGCATTTCCAGCTATGAGGGCACGCTCGCGCTCGGCGTGATCCTCGGCTTTGCCGGCGCCAGCTTCGCCGTGTCGCTGCCGCTGGCCAGCCGGTGGTACCCGCCCGAACACCAGGGCAAGGCCATGGGCATCGCCGGCATGGGCAATTCGGGCACGGTCTTCGCCGCCCTCTTCGCCGCCCTCCTTGCCAAGGCCTATGGCTGGACCAATGTCTTCGGCCTCGCGCTGATTCCGCTGGTCGCCGTCTTCGCCTATTACCTGTTTGCCGCCAAGGACAGCCCCGACCAGCCCGCCCCCAAGCCGTTCTCGGCCTATGCCGCGATCCTCAAGGAGCAGGACGCCTGGTGGTTCATGCTGTTCTACTTCGTCACTTTCGGCGGTTTCGTCGGCCTGTCGAACTCGCTGCCGACCTTCTATGCCGATACCTTCTCGGTTACCCCGGTGATCGCCGGCTACTGCACCGCCGCCGCCGTGTTCATGGGCTCGTTGCTGCGGCCGATGGGCGGCGCCCTGGCTGACCGGTTCGGCGGGATCAAGACCCTGACCGTGGTCTACGCGGTCGCCGCCGTGCTGCTCGCCACGATTGCCAAGATCGGCGGCGGCCTGCCGACCATGGTCACGCTCTTCGTCCTGACCCTCGGCACGCTTGGCATTGGCAACGGCGCGGTGTTCCAGCTGGTACCGCAGCGCTTCCGCAAGGAGATCGGTGTCATGACCGGCCTCGTTGGCTTCGGCGGCGGTGTCGGCGGGTTCTATCTTGCCTCGTCGCTGGGCGCGATCAAGAAGGCCACCGGCTCCGCCGCCCCCGGGTTCATGATCTTTGCTGGTCTGGCGGTCATCGCCCTCGTCGGCCTGACCATGGTCAAGGCCCGCTGGCGGACGACCTGGGGCGCGGCCCTCACAAGCGCCCGGATCTGAGGGCAGGGGCAGCATCCGTCCAGAGGATGGGGCGAGCGGGATGGGGTATCAGGCGCCGGATCCCCACCCGCTCGTGCGGCCCTCGGTTCGGCTCGAAGTATCGACATACCCCTTCGCCTTACCTCCTTGAACTGACGCCTTTTGATTCCGTCCGTGGACGCGTGGAATTTGTCCACGCCGCCTAGGGCGGTTCCATTTCACGCGTCGGAAGAAGCATGCGCACGCAGCAATTTCCGATGCGATTGCGCAGCATCCGGTAATCTCAATAGCAACTGGCCCACGATGCCAAAGTATTGGGTGGGCCTTTGCAAACACTTTGGCCCACCTTCACGAACGCCGCACGAGAGAACGGTAAGCTCTCCGCAACTTCTACCCGATGGAGAATTGCCATGCGCACCGCGACCTTGATTGTCCTCGGCTCGCTGGGACCGCTGCTGGTCGCCTGCGGTGGAGCGGGAGAGAACCTGGCCTCGTTGCTGCCCCCGCCCCCGAGTCAGGCCACTCAAGAGCCTACAGCTAGCGGTCCTCTATCAACCGCGCCAGCGCGGACCAGTGGGACGTATGATACCTTCGGCGTGGCCGCGACCTCGATCGCAGCCGCAGACGGAACAATCGGGCCCACGTCGCTCCGAGCCCTGTCGCCAACGGATCTGCACGTCACGGTCGACACCGCAACGAACACGTACACGGTGACGTTCGACCCCTCGGTGTTTCACGTGCTCGATGCGGACGGCGCCATCGTGTCGACGCAACGCTTTACCATCACCAATCCTGATGGTGGATCAGCAGTGCAACCGATCACAAATCCCGGACCTCCTGCGCATCGCGAAAACTCAGCCTTCTATAGCACGGCCGGGAGCAGTTATGTTTCGCTCGGAGAATGGCAGACCGACTGGAACTGGTCGTACAATGGCCAGCCCGACGTGATGTTCGTCTATGGTCGGCGGTCGGCCCCGGCTGAAATACCTGCGTCTGGAACCGCAACCTACCAGTCCACCAGCATCACCGGGAATTTCGACGCCGCCAAAATCGCCCTGACCGCGGATTTCGGCGTTCGCAAAATCGCAGCCGACGTTTTCGAACAGGTATGCTTGTGTCCGGAGACGGGCGTGGGGGGCGTCGAGCGGACACGTACGCTCACGGGTGCTGGGCCGATCGGCACCGATGGAGCATTCGAGGTTGGCTTGCACGGGACAGAAACCAGGGAGTCGACGACGACACAAACCTCGTTAATTGCTGGTCAGTTGACGGGGGCCTTGTTCGGCCCGGATGCCTCCCAGATCGGCGGCTATTATCGCCTGGCGACGGATGCACCAGTCGGCTTCATTGCCATGAGACCTGCGCCATGATCGGAGTCCTGGCGCCGCACAATCGGCGCACGAGGGTTGCAGCCGATTGACCAGGCAATCATGAGCGATGGCACAGACAGCGGCAGCAAGGCTGGCATCGCCTACGACCATCTCACTCAAGGCCGGCCGCGACCACTGCACCGGTCTGCCAGCTTGTTCGACGGTGCGGTGTGGGAGCTCGTCGGGTTCTCATGGAGGACCGCCGTAAAGCGGGACGGGGCAGCACTCGCGAGCCGGAGTCCGCTCCAGATTGCATCCCGGCGGGCGGGCAGATTACGACCGCGACATCAGCCAATCTTTGGCAAAACTTCATTTGCTTTCAGTCAATAAAAGGCAGGAATTCCCGGATCCGGGCACAAGATATTCGTGCTCGGAGCGCCAGCGGGCCACTGTTCCCAACGGCGAGGACCGAAGGGCTCCGCGTCAATGCGCTGTTGCTCGCACCTAGCACCAAGGAGGTCGACACATGACCAAAAGCATCAAGAACAATCGCGGATTGTTGGAAGGGACCTCGCGCGCACTGGCTCGAACTGCGGTTCTGACGACGGGCCTGGCCCTGTGTGTAACTTCTGCCGGCGCCACCCCTCCGTCGGGATTCTATCCGACGGGAGTTGCTCTAGGCAGCTATAGCCAAATCGATGTTTCACCCTCCGACCGCACAGGGGCGTGGCGGCTTCTCGCCAAGGCTGACGATCCCACCGATATTGGCGTGGACGACGTGGTGCTCGACGCCGGCGGTTCGACCGGATGGCATTCTCATGATGGCGCTGTGTTTGAAACGGTCAAATCAGGTTCGATCAAGGTTTATCACGCGGCCGATTGTTCATTTACGACCTACACTGTTGGGCAAAGTTATTACGCTGCTGCGCACGAGGTCCACGACGTTCGTTCCAGCAGTGGCGGGGAATTTGTTGCTGTACAGATTCGCCCCCACGGGACACCTCCGGTGGAGGACCAGCCCGCGCCCCGTAAGTGCAATTGAGGGCGAGCGCCTGGCGGGCGGCATGTCCGCCCGCCAACTCAGCACCAGGCATAGGCAAGCCTCGGGTCGTGGTGCATATTGACATTGACCCGTGACGGGCGACCTGTTCCTCGAGGGCATGACATGTCGGAGACTGACTCCGAACGATGGCAAGTAGATGACCTGACCATTGACGTTGGCAGTCTCACCGTGTTGCGAGACGGCGCGACGATACCACTTCCGCATCTCTCGTTTGCATTTCTCTTGGCGCTTGTTCGGGCCGCGCCGAACGTGGTTTCGGTCGACGCGCTGATGGAACAGGTCTGGAAAGGGATATTCGTCAACAACGAGACGGTTACGCAGCGCGCCAAGCTCTTGCGTGACGCGCTTCAGGACGACCACAGGTCGCCACGCTACTTAACCGTGCGCAGGGGCTCTGGCTACCAACTCCTGCCCATTCCGGTGCGCTTGGATGTGGGTGCGCTGCCCGCTCAGCCGCCTGCCAGGCAGCGTCACCGGAGCCTGGCTGCAATTGCGTTCGGCCTGCTCGCACTAACCGGTGTGGCTGCGGTGCAATTTCGGCCAGCTCGCCAGGAGTCATCCGCTGGGCATTCGCCGAGAATTGCGGTGCTGCCCTTCGACAATTTGAGCAGCGATCCATCCGACGCCTACATCGCCCGCGGCATTTCCGAGATGGTGTTGAGCCGGCTGGCGGCGACGCGAGGTCTCACCGTGATCGCGCGCGACTCAGCCCTGATCGGGGCTGCTTCACGGCTTTCTCCGCAAGACGCCGGCAAGGAATTGCAGACGGACTACCTGATCAGGGGCAGCGTTCAACGGAATGGCGGCACGCTCCGGGTCATCAGCTTCGTGGTGGATACGCGATCTGGAACGCGGCGGTGGTCGGAGAACTTCGACTGGCCTGTTAATCGCGTCTACGCCCTACAGGATCGGATTGCCGACAGGATAGCGGCGTCGTTTCGCACCCAGAACGACAGCGATGGCGTAGATGCTTCGGCATCGGCCATGACGCATAATGCAGATGCCTATCTCGCCTACCTCAAAGGCAAGTCGCTCCTCGGCCGGTTCACCATCGCGGAAACCGAGGCAGCCGCCGAGCAGTTCGAGCGCGCTGTACGGTATGACCCGTCATTCGCACCGGCACTCGTCGCGTTGTTTGACTCGCGCATGCAGGCCGCTGACTTGCGCCGCGACGACCTGGAAGCCATTCGCGCACGCTACCAGCCGTTGCTGGATCGCGCATTGCAACTCGCCCCCAATTCCGGTGAAGCCCTGTTTGCCAAGGCGATGTGGAGTAATCTGCCACGCGAAGGAAAAGCCGAATTGTTTCGGCACGCCGCCGCGCTCGAGCCAAACAATAGCCGCGGACTGATCGCCTATGCCCAGTTCCTCGGCGGGGGCTCAAACGGTGGCGCCTACGACGGCATCGGCGACGGGACCGTAACCCGTGACGGCGAGAACGGCACCGAACGCAAGCGGCTGCTCGACCACGTGCTGGCGATCGACCCTCTCAATCCGCGGGCAAGGTTCATCGCCATCATGCAAAGGCTGGGCGAATTGACGCCAAGCCAAGTCGAGGAGGAGCAGCGCAAGGCCCTGGATCTCGATCCGGACAATTACCCGTTGGCCAACCGCTATGCCGCGCGCCTGTGGATGTTTCATGGCGAAACCGCCGAGGCCATCGCCCGAATGGAACGGGTCATCGCCACAGACCCGCAGAACCCCTGGGGCCCTCACATCATCACGGCCTTCTATCTCGATGCCAACGATCCAGTGGCCGCGTGGGCGGCCGCGCAGTCGACCCCGACGTCGCGCGAGTCCTCCCGCACGATTCTTGCCCAGTATCGCGGGGATTGGCGCGCGGCCGGACAGGCGGCGCTTGGTCCGCGCGGCTTCCTGTTCAATCGGTATCAAACGTGGCTATGGCCCGAGACTATCCGCGATTACGCCTTGCAGACCAAGCAATACCAGCTTGGCGCGGAGCTGATCGCATCTCGCTACGGCTTCGACCTGCGCAACCCCCGCACCACGAGTTTGCCCCATACCACGGCGGCACCCGCGCTCGGCCACCTCTTGCTGGCAGCGGGTAACCGCGCGGCGGGAGAGCGATTGCTGGCTCAGACCGTGCAGTGGATCGATGATCATCCGCGCTATGGCTTGTCCGGCCTCGCGCGGGTGCGGGCGGAAGCCTTAATGCTGCTGGGGCAGCGGTCGCAGGCATTAAGCGACCTCAAGGCAGCGATCGATACGGCTCATGACATCCGCCACTGGTGGTATCTGGTCGATCGTGATCCGGTGTGGGCAGCTGTCCACGACGATCCACGGTTCCGCGAGATCGTCGCGCATTGCCGCGCTGCGGCCCAGGTGCAACGCGAGAAGCTTGATGTCCTGCGCCGCGCGGGCGTTGTGCCCCAGAGGCCTCCGCTTGGAAGGGCCTGACATGGCCCTCACCACTATTCGCCGCGCGGTCAGATCACCCTGGTCCCGCTGCGCCCTGCTGCTGGCTTCGGCTGTGCCAGTGCAGGCGAAGGAGCCCGATCACGAGCCAATCGTGGTGACTGCGCGGCGTCATTCCGAGAAGTTGCACGATGTCCCTCTGGCGGTCGAAGTCGTGCCACGAACCGCAATTAGGTCAGGCGGCATCGGTGATCTGCAGTCGCTTGCCGCTCATCTGCCCGGTCTGTCATTTGAAGCGGCCTGGGGCGGGTTTAATTCCTTCCCGGTCCTGCGGGGCCAAAGTCAGCCGAGCATCGCCGGGGACAATGTCGGCATGTTCGTCGATGGGGTCTATCAGGCGAGCCGCGATGCGCTGGATGTCGAGCCGCTCGACCTCGACCGGATCGAAGTGGTGGAAGGGCCACAAAGCGCGCATTTCGGCCACAGCACCTTCGCCGGATTGATCAGCTATGTCCCCGCACCGCCCACTGAGGCGCCGCTCATACTGGGCTCTGCCGATGCGGGCACCGATGGGCTCTACGGTCTGCGCGGGACCATAAGCGGACCACTTGATCACTTATTCAAGGGCCGACTGGCGGCAAGTTGGCGGCAGGCCAACGGCACCTGGACCAATTCCGCCGCGCCCGGCCAACAGCTTGGCAACACGCGGCGGCTGGCGATTGCTGGCACCCTGGCGACCCGAGATGGAAGCGGGCCACTCAGTGTGCGGCTATCGGCCCGCCTTGGCGAAAACCGCATGAGCCAGCCGGCGTTTTTCGCGCTCGACTTCCGCTCCAACAATTGCGGCAGTCGCGACCCGCTCGCAGGAGCCTGGAGTTACTATTGTGGAGAGGCGCCGCTTCCCGGCGCAATTACCCTGTCGCCCCGCTTGCCAGATAGCCGCTCACACACGGGACAGGTCGCCTTGCATCTCGCGCTCGATCTGGGAGCAGTCCAATTGCAGTCGGACACGAGCCTGTACCACGCCCAGTCTGACTCGATCCGCGACCTTGATGGCAGTGCCGAAGGCGATCTCTACGGGGTGTGCGTGCAGGGTAAGAGTTGCAGTGGCGTCGGCAGTCTGACCACCCCCGTCGCTCGTCTGCAGCGAGTCAACATCGTCCTCGACCGGGCGCTGTCGGCACGCGAGGTCGCGCAGGAAGTGCGGATCAGAAGCACAGGCAAGGGTTTTCTGGGGTGGGAAGTGGGCGCCACGCTATTCTGGACCCGAACCCGGACGGCGCTGGCCTTCGGCGGGGAACGCGGTGCATTGGCGGCCAACGAACGGTTCGCCGCTCCTGTCCTGACCGACCTCCAGCGGGTCGGCGCTCCCGCGGCGATCAATGCGGCTTTGGTGAACGACCCTGACCTCTCGCAGGTACCGTTCAGCGATAGTACCGAACGCCGGCGCACCATTGCCGCGTTCATCGTCGCAGATGTTCGCGTTCGGCGAAATCTCGGTCTGCGCGGCGAACTCCGCTCGACCTGGGAGCGGCTGGAACTGGACAGCCGTCTCGCCAACTTCCTGCCGAGCTTCGGGGCCAGTCTCGGGCCGCGGTACTTCCGCGATATCACCCCCCGCATCAGCCTCGACTGGCGGCCGGATGCCAGTTGGCTAGCCTACGTTTCCTACGCCAAGGGCTCGCGATCGGGCGGGTTCAACGCGTTCCCGCAATTGCGCCCCGACGAACAGACCTATGCGCCCGAGACCAACTGGACGGCCGAACTGGGGCTAAAGTATGCCGGATCCGGGGTGCTGCGCTCGGCGCAGATCGCAGCCTACGACATCAACTGGCGCAATACGCAAATCCAGGGGCTGGCAACGACACCGGGTGTTTCTGCGCTGATCATCCGCAACACCATCGGCATACATACGCGCGGCGTCGAACTGGCAGCCACGCTCGCGCCGACTGGCTGGCTGGGTGTCGATCTCGCCTGGAGCCGTGCCGATCCCCGGTTCAAGTCCGGCAGCGAAGATCCGGGCAGCAGCGGGTTTTGTGGGCTCACCACCACCAATGCATCATCGTCGTTCTGCACGATCCGGCCCAGTACGATCAACCCGAGCCAACTTGTCCCCGATGTTTCGGGCAACGTTCTCGCCCGCGCGGCAACGAGCCAATGGGCTGTTGCCGCCAATCTGGCGCCGCATTCAGGTCCGCTGCGAGGTCTACTGCTGCGTGTCGAGGCAACCCACCAAGGCGATGTGTTCGAGCGCCAGATCAACGGCCTCTATTACGGCGCCCGGACCCTGATCAACGCGCGATTCAGTGTTCCGGTCGGCCCAGCAGAGGTGGAATTCTGGGGCACCAACCTCGGTGATGAGCGGTATGCCCGCGTTGCCGCGCCGCGCCAGCCGACATTTTATGCGGGACTTCCCCGGCCAGTAGACCTCATCCTGGCCGATCGGCGCCGCGTTGGTATAACGGTTCACTTTCACAACTGACCGCCGCCGCCGTCTCGACCGGTAATTTCGGCGCAGCTTTGGCCAATCTTCACAGTCGCATCACCGCGCGTGACCGCGCCTCGTCGTATGTTCGCCGCCGACGGCTGAGACGCCGGGACGCACAGAACATCAGGAGCGGACGCATGCTGAATATCGCTGAAAACCAGTCCCGGCCAGTTCACAAGGGCTTGCCGGCCGTGTCGCTGGCGGTGGCTGGGTGCACCTTGCTCTCTGCCTGCGGCGAAGGAGACGGGGGCAGCCAAGTGGCCTCGCTGCCCCCACCGCCGCCGCCCGTCACATCCCCGGCCGCCGTCACGCCTGTGTCCATGTCAGCTGACACGGTGGTCATTCCGTCACCAGCCACAGACCCCGGCACCAAGGCTGCGATCGCGTTGATCGAGCACGGCGGCTCGGCTCCTTCGCTTCGCCTGGCTGGGACAACAGATGTCCAGATCACCAATTACCAGGTGGTGCCAAACTTTGTTAATTACACCATTGCTTTTTCTACCCCAGATCTGCCGGGCGGGAAATCCTCTCTGACCGAGTCTATGGAAGATGGTACCGATCAGTTCCGACTGTGGTTTGGGGACAGGGCTACGGTGACCACCCAATATTCGGACGGAACGAACAGGGTGGTAGTCTACGAGCGCGCCGCGGATGCGAGTACCACAAATGGCCAATCACTGGGCGGGGACAAGAGCCTGGTCGATACGATGTACTACAGCACCGGCCTGTCACATGTCTCGCTTGGCGAATGGATGTGGGCTACCTATGCCAACGGTGTCGCACGCAGCGATCCTGGCCGGGCCTACTTCGTGGACGGAGACCGGACCCCGGCCGCAGACATTCCAACGAGCGGCACGGCAACCTACACTGGCGCCTCGCTTGGGTACGATACAGAAAACATCGAGTCGAACTTGGCGGGCTATTCAACTCCCGTTCGGGTCGCATTGACCGCGGATTTCGGTCAGAGCGGGATTTCGGCTCAGCTCAATCGCGAATCCGCAATCCAGGGCGATGCAGTAGGGGGCTACACAACTGTGGGCGCTCTCGATGTCCACGGGTCGGGCAAGATCAATGCAACGGGCGACTTTACCTTTTCCTTGTCCGGGACCTATGGGTATCCGGGCGACGTTAGCGGTTCGATATCGACCAGCGTCGCCGCGACAGGTTTGCTCAGCGGCGCGTTTTTCGGGCCGCGGGCGGAGCAGGTTGGCGGCGTGTTTTCCGTCGGCGACACCTCCGGTCATTCGCTGGTCAACGACGCCTTCGTCGCAGTGAAGAATTGACTCCGGTCGGAGCGCTGGGCGGTGCGCTGGATGGCACCTGTGATACTCGCGCCCGCCGCGGTGTTGGCCGTATCGGCCAGCGCCGCCGCACCGACGCTGCAACGTGAGGTGCGCCTGGAGCATCTCAGCGCGCGCGAAGTGCTCGCCGTCGCGGCAGCATGGATCGAGGCGGGCCGGTATGACGAGGCACAAGCTCTGCTCGATCGCCTCACTGCCGATGGCGTCGATGATGCGGAGCTCCATTTCCTTGATGGCAAGATCGCGCTCGCGAGGAAGGACTATTCCCGCGCGGAGCGTCAGTTCCGCTCGATTCTGGCGCGTGAACCCAACCTGGTCCGCGTCAGACTGGAACTTGCCCGCACCCTGTTCCTGATCAAAAGCGACGAGCAGGCCGATTATCACTTTCGCATGGCTGCCGCGGCACATCCTCCCGCTGCGGTGCTGGTCAACATCGCGCGTTTCCGGGGGGCCATCCGTGAGCGTCGCGCGTGGCGGATCAATTTCACGCTGGCGATTGCACCGGATTCCAACATCAACGCGGCAACGAGCCGGGAAACTGTCGACATCCTCGGTCTGCCCTTCAAACTGAACCGGGACGCGCGGGCGCGTTCGGGCACCGGCATGATTGTCGGCGGCGACGCCTCTCTGCGCATAGGGCGAAACAATCCGGTCGCACTCTATCTCGCTGCCTATGGCCGAGTGACCAACTATTCCGGATCCGAGTTCGACGATAAATACCTTGGCGGCGAAATCGGCCCCGAGGTGCGGCTGGGCGGAGGCCACCTGCGCGCCGCAGGCACGGTGTTCCACCGGTGGTACGGCGGGCGAGCGCTCAACGCCAGCCTCGGTGGCAAGCTCGATTTCGACCGGATTTACCATGGCACAACCGCGATCGATGCCTCTCTGGCCCTGCGTCACGACGATTACATCGGGCGGGATGATGTGGACGCTTGGGTTATCGAGGCGACCGTGAGCGCCAACCGCGCGCTGTCGCCTTCACTCGTTGGGTTCGGCTACGCATCAGTCACCCGAAGCGCCGCGCATGACCCAGGCTACGCCTACTGGGGCGGGCGCATCGGGGTCGGTGTGTTGAAAGAAATTTTCTCGGGCCTCCGCCCCCAACTTGCGATCGAGGTGGGTAGGCAAGTTAATGACGCCCCGATGCCCTTGTTTGGCAGACTGCGCCGCGATTGGAGCATCAAAGGCTCCGCTAGCATATACAAGCGCGATTGGAGCATTGCCGGCTTCGCGCCATCGCTTCGCGTGAGTTATACCCGCAATATGTCCAACATTTCGATTTACGAAGAGCGGCGCCTGCGTGCGGAGTTCGGGATCACCAAGGCATTCTGAACGGGACCGTACAATTCAGGGTAATCTCAATGCGATGGAGCCGCGCGGATTCCGGCGGATGTTGCCCCATGATCTGAGCGGGATTCTTCCGTCTTTCGCCCACGTCACCCACTATGGTCGCGCGAAGCCTCGCGGTACTGCGCCATTCACGCGAGCCACGCCCCCGAGGGGGTGTTTTGGGTCTGCTTTCAGGACTTCTGGTGCGCGACGCAGTCCGAAGCGAGCCGCTCTCACCTTGGAATTCCCTGTTTTATCTTATTTTTCAGGGAAATTGATAAGTTTGCGCGGATATGACGCATCAGAGCGACGAGGTAAACGGCGGAATTGCGCCGTTCACCTCGTCGAATTCGCTAGTCCAAAAACAGGGAATCGATTCAGGCAGATCAGGGAAGAAAGCCATCACATGCAGGCATTTGGTCGCACGTCGCAGCGAACTGCTGGCAATCGCCATCATGGGGTCGTGGCGGCGCGCACTTGGGTGAGCGCATCCTCTAATCGACTCTGTATCTCTAGTAGAGCGAGAGCGAGGTCCAGATCAGCGTGATCAGTTAGAGCCAGTACCTTCCTCAACACCACTGTACTGTTTGCGGCCAAAACCAGCAGATGGCGCCCGCTAGGGGCGCAGCGACCACTTATCCAGCCTCGCGCAGTCGTGTCGCTGACATCGGCCCATCGCATCACAGTCTTAGTTGCGCGGCGAGTCGCGCCGAGTTCATCACGCAGCGCGGCGCCGATGTGTTCGGCAAAGGCTGTTTCAGCCAGCAGGAATGGCGTTTCCCGAAGTCGGCTTGCGGTTTTACGAACCATGCTTCGGCCTCTCCTGTTGTATCTCCAGATCGGCCGGGATTTATGCAGCGCCAGGCGAGGCGGCGATGATCATCAGATGGGTGGAGCCTGACGAACCTGCAGTGCCCGGCGAGCCGCCCGCAGTTCGCGCTGCGGAATACGTCCGCATGTCGACCGAGCACCAACAGTACTCCACCGACAACCAGGCTGCGGCGATCCGGCGCTACGCCGAGCAACGCGGTTATGCGATCGTCCGAACTTACGCAGATGAAGGCAAGAGTGGCCTCAACTTAGCTGGTCGGCAGGCGCTTCAGCAGCTCTTGAGCGACATTGAGGAAGGGCGAGCCGACTTCACCGCGTTGCTCGTCTACGATGTCAGTCGGTGGGGGCGGTTCCAGGATCCTGATGAGGCGGCGTCTTATGAGCTGCGGTGCCGGCGCGCCGGGGTTCAAGTGCACTATTGCACCGAACAGTTCGAAAACGACGGCAGCATCGGATCGTCGATTATCAAGACGGTCAAGCGGGCAATGGCGGGTGAGTACAGTCGAGAGCTGTCAGTCAAGGTCTTTGCTGGCCAAGCCAATCTTATTCGCCTGGGTTTTCGCCAGGGCGGGGCAGCGGGATTTGGCCTGCGCCGAATGCTGATCGATCAGCAGGGGCAGCACAAAGGGCTGCTCGACCGCGGGCAGCACAAAAGCATCGCTACCGATCGGGTGATCTTGGTCCCTGGGCCTAGTGAGGAAGTCGCCCGCGTTCGCGAGATTTATCGGTGGTTCGTTGCCGGCCATACGGAGGTGGAGATCGCCGATCGCCTTAACAGCATAGGGGTAAAGAACGATCTCGGCCGCGAGTGGACGCGGGGTTCGGTTCACCAGGTTCTGATCAACGAGAAATACATCGGCAACAATGTCTGGGCGCGAACGTCGTGCAAGCTCAAAGGGGTGCACGTGCGCAACAATCCTGCCGATTGGGTTCGTTCCGACGCGGCGTTCGCCGCCGTCGTTGACCCCGAGTTGTTCGAGGCTGCGCAGGCCATCATTCGCCAGCGCTGTGCCCGCCTGAGTGATGCTGAGATGCTTGATCAGCTGTCGAAAATACTCGCGCGAAACGGCTGCCTCTCCGGGCTGATTATCGACGAAGCAGATGGTTGTCCGTCGAGCAGCTCATTTCGTAGTCGCTTCGGCAGCCTGCTCCGTGCCTACACCCTGGTCGGGTTCACACCTGATCACGACTATCGCTATCTTGAAACAAACCGTCGGTTGCGCGCGCAGTACCCCACCGTGTTCGACCAGGTGATCGCCGGCGTCGCGGAGGCAGGCGGGGTGGCAGAACGCGATCCGGTGACAGACCTGCTGACCATCAATCGCGAGTTCACCACGTCGGTGGTCATCGTGCGGTGCTTCAGCACAGCGGCCGGAACACGGCGGTGGAAATTGCGCCTCGATAGTCGCTTACGACCAGACCTCACCGTGGTGGTGCGAATGGATGCGAACAATGAGCAGGCGCAAGACTACTATGTGTTACCGCGCCTCGATCTGCGGCAGGCGGTGCTCCGCTTAGCCGAGTTCAACGGATTGTCTCTGGACGCCTTTTGCTTTCCTGACCTCTCAGCGTTCTACGCCTTGTGCGGGCGTCGCTCATTTCGGGAGGCGGCGTGATGGGAGCTCTGCCGGCTCAGCGGGTAGAAATGATCCCGGTAAACAGGGTGGCGGTCGTCAATCCGCGTGCCCGCAACAAGAAACACTTCAAAGAGATTGTCGACAACATTGCCCGCCTCGGGCTGAAGAAGCCCATCACCGTGACCCGGCGGATGGAAGCAGGAGGGCCGTTCTACGATCTCGTCTGCGGCCAGGGGCGGCTCGAAGCGTATATGGCACTCGGCGAAGCTGAGGTCCCGGCGCTAGTCGTCACAGCTGATCCCAAAGACTGCCTGATCGCAAGCCTCGTCGAAAACTGTGCCCGGCGCCAGCACCATGCGTTCGACCTGCTTCAAGACATTCGCGGAATGGAAGAGCGCGGCTACACCCCCGTCGAAATTGCTCGGAAAACTGGGCTCACCGCCGAGTACGTCTACGGCGTTGCGCGTCTAATTGAGAAGGGCGAGCAGCGGCTATTACGCTCGGTCGAGAGCGGGCACATCCCGCTCAGCGTAGCGGTAGAGATCAGCGATACCGATGATTCCGAAATCCAAAATGCGCTGTCGAGCGCTTATGAGCGGGGGCTGCTCAAGGGCCGCCGGCTGCTGGTCGCTCGCAAGATTCTGGAAGCGCGTCGACGTCGCGGCAAGGGGCTCGGTGCGACCGCGGGCAGGATCCGGGAGCGGGTGTCGGCGGAGAGCTTGGTGAAGGCGTTTCAAGAGGACGCCGAGCGCAAGCGCTCCCTTATTGGGCGGGCCCATGCCACCCGTGATCGCCTGTTATTCATCGTTGAGGCGTTGCGGCGCCTTCGCTGCGACGAAGCATTCGTGGCGCTCTTGGAAGATGAAGACCTCGCCAGTCTGCCGCAAAGCCTAGCTATCCGGCTCCGCTTGGCTCCGGCGGGGACCGCATGAGCCGCCCACGTTCTCACTCGGTGCCGCGCGCCTTCGAAGATGCAACCCTGCGGATTGCGATTGCCGACATCATGCCTTTGCGCGAAGTTCGGCCGTCAGTGCGCAAGTCTGTGAAGTACGGACAGATCGCAGCTTCGATTGGGGAGGTCGGCATAATCGAGCCCCCAGTGGTAGTGCGCGACCCGGCGTCGCCCGGACATTTTCGCCTGCTCGACGGCCATCTGCGTATCGACATCCTGCTCGCTCGCGGTGAGCATGAGGTGGTCTGTCTCATCGCCACAGATGATGAGGCTTTCACCTATAACCGCCGGGTCAGCCGAATAGCGATCATTCAGGAGCACCGCATGATCTTGGCCGCGGTCGAGCGCGGCCTTTCGGAAGAACGTCTGGCGCGCGCACTCAATGTCAACGTCGCGCTCGTTCGCAAGAAGCGTAATCTGCTGGTAGGGATTTGCCCCGAAGTCGCGGAAATGCTCAAGGACCGCCACGTGCCGCTGAACGCCTTTGCCGAGTTGCGGCGGCTAAAGCCAATGCGGCAAATTCGCGCAGCCGAGATGATGGTGGCAATGAACCGTTATTCGCTGGGTTACGTGCGCTCGATTGTCGCGGCGACCCCGCCCAGCCAATTTGTCGAGGGCAAGGCGGCGACCCCGCGTGGGCTGACCAGTGAACAGGTCGACTTGATGACCGACGAATCGGCGCGGCTCGACCGAGAGTTCAAGCTGATCGAGCAGGCCTATGGTGCCGACCATTTGGATCTGGTGCTCGCGGTTGCCTATATCGCCGCGCTCATCGAGAACGCGCGGGTGGTCCGGCATCTGGCACAGCATCACGGCGATCTGCTCAGCGAATTCCACAAACTCGCCAGTTTGCGGGCCGCGGCCTGATGGGGACCCGGACCCGATAAGCGCGGGGACCGCGGGAGACGCCGCACGGTGGGGCGGATCGAGCGCGGGTGGTGGGGATGGCGGCGACCCCGCGCGGAGCCCACCCGGAAGTCTTCGCGCTTCCGTTGGCGGGCGGCGGGGCGGGAGCGCCGCCGCCCGCCCGCTGGTGGCAGAGGCGCGGTCGGCAATTTATTTTATGTTAAATGGGCGGCCGCCCTGGTCGGCCTGCCTTCTGAGATCGCACGCGAATCATAAGAGCTGCGCATGTATCCGCCCGCCGCTGGGCGATTTTTCCTCGATCCTGGCGATCACCGCAACAGCCTGCGCGAAACCGTGAGCATGGCCGCTACAAACAACGCCGGCGCGCTCGTGAGCAGGGTGAGGGGCGGCAGTCCGCCCGGCCAGCTTCGAGGATCAAGCCAGCCAGCTAATCCGGGGGCCGCTGTGTGAACGGCCGACAAGCCGAGTAGACCAGCCATACTCGCGGTCGTGCCTGTGAGCGTCCAGGCAGACGCCCGGCGAGCGCCCAGTTCCAAGAGTCCCACGGCAAGGGCGCCAGTGAGTAAGGACAGGCCGCCCAGTGACGTGATTCTTCGGCCAGCGATGAATTTGTCAAAGTAGTAGTCGCCGGAAAAAAGCCCGAGCGAGAGCAGGACGTGGCCGATCACGAGCAAACCAGCCCAAGCCATGACCACGGCCGTCGAGCGACGGCTCGTGAGCTTGCGCCACCCTGCTAGCGCGAGCAGGAGGAGGGCGGCGACGGCAAGCACTTTATCGGCGATGTATCCTGGCCAGTCACTCCAGGGAACGCCCTTGAATATGTTGTAGCGGATCGTAGCGTAGGCGGCTGCAAGGACCAGCATGCCCACCGCCAGTGTGTGGTCGCGACGCGACGTCCCGCCGGCTGGTGCCGGCGGGACCTCATTGATGAGATTGACCGAAGCTGGCGCATTCACGGCTTGATCGCCCCGAGCACCTTGACCCGGTCGAGGCTGACAGGGGTGGCCTCGCGCTTGGCCTCGGAGGTTGAGACGGAGTGCGCGAAGACGAGGTCGCCGGTGTAGCCGTCGTGGAACTCGAAGATCACCTGCGGTTCGGGATAGGCGATCCAGCGGTCCTTTCCGGCTGCGTCCGGTACGTTGTAGGAATTGTTGACCTTGACCACGGTGTAGATCGGCCAATCGTTGCCCGGCCGGCGTTGGCGCGGGCTGTCGTTGCGATACTGGTTGCTCGACCACAGGATGTTCACGCGCCGATCGCCGGACTTATACCACCCGCTCGGCGGAGCGCCGCCCGCGTCAGCCAGCCGGTGCGGCAGGCTGGTGTGGGGGCCCGTCGCGACATCGTAGACCCCCGGCGCAATCCGGGCGACGAAGCTTTTGTGAAGGTCGCCGGTGAGGAAAATGACCGGCTTGCCGAGCGACTCCACCAACTTGAGCAGTTCGGCCCGCTCGGTGATTTGCGCCGTCCAGCCATCGTCCTTCTGCTGGCTGGCGAGGCCCTTGCCGGCCCAGACCCCGTTGTCGTGCGGGGTCGCGAGATTGACCGAGGAGACGATGAACACGAATTGCGCGTCGCTCGTCTGCAATTCACGCTCGAGCCAGGCCTTTTCGGTCGCGCCGAGCATCGACTTGGCGCCGCCGTTCCCGTCGGAATACTTTTCCTCGAGGGTGCGGTTGGAGCGCGCGTCGAGCAAGAAGATGTCGGCGTTACCGACGCGGAACTTGGTGTAGCGATTGCTGCCGACCGAGTAGGTGGCCTGCTCGGTGACGGTGAAGGGCTCCTTGACCTGGATGCGGTGGGCATCAATCACCTTCTCGATCGTGTAGACTCCGGTGTTGCCGAACCCCCACAGGACATGGAGGTTGGAGGTCTTGGCCGGATCGAGCTTGGTGAAATCGGCACTTGGATCAGTCAGCACGCGGCTGCCGGCCTGCGTCTTGGCGGTTCCGAAGCGGATCGCCTGGGCGCCGCCGGGATGCGGGTTGCTCCAGCCAACGTAGTCGTCCCAGGCGGCTTCGGCGGGGTCGCGGTAAACCGCCCGCTCAACATCGCTCTCGGCATCGGTGCGGCTGGACAAATCCTTGTGGAATGGCTTGCCGCGGGCATCGGTGCGCAACCCGCCCTCGCCCGAGCCGATCACGTCGTTGAGGATCTCGTGGTCGTCGAGGGTGACGAACAGCGGCACGTCGCGGTAGAAGCTCGCCAGATCGGCCGAGCCGTCGAGGTAGCGGCGATAATTCTCCCAATTTCCAGTGATGCCCTGGGCTAGTTCGACCCGCCGCGGCAACTTGCCCACGCCCTGAGTGGCCGCCCACTGCTGCGCCGCGACGTCGCGGCCGTCCTCGTAGATCCAGTCGCCGTTCTGGATCTGGAAGTCGATCTTGCCGGTGAGGTTCTCGCGCATCAGGCGATAGGTCGGCGGCAGCGACTTGCGATCGGCGCCCTGGTTGTTGCCGGTGCCGATCTCGAAGGCGAAGTTGAACAGGCCGGCCGGGTTGAGCTGCGGATCGCGGTAGGCGTTTGCATCAGGCAGGGTGCGAAACGAGTTTATGGCATTGCCGACGCGCGTGTCGACTGGTCCGCCGCTCGCGACCAGCGCGTAGTAGTAGCGCGTTCCCGGCGTGAGCCCGGTCAGCTCGGCCCAGCCAGCGGCGTCGTGGTCCCAGGTGGTGGTGACGGGTGCCGACAGCTGCCCGCCCGAGAGATCAGGGGCGGTCGAATAGAGCACCCGGAAGCTCCCCGGCGCCCTGGTGCGCGCCCAGACCCGGATTGAGCTCGAGGTGACATTGCCGAGCAGCGGGCCGTGACTAAACGTGGTGTTGGGCTGCAATTGCGGTGCGACGCGGTCCTGGGCTGCCAGCGGAGCGAGGGCGATAGAAGTCGACAGCGCGAGGAGGCCGGCGATCAACGCGCCGCGATAGAAAAGGGTCATCGTGATTGTCCTGTGATGGAGAGGGAGGTCAGAAGTTGACGCGCAGGGTGCCGCCGAAGGTGCGTTCGTTGCCGAGTGCCCCGGTGATCAGACCCTGATTCGAGGCGCCGAGCGACTCGAAGTAGCGGGTGTCGGCGAGGTTCGTGACCCAGGCGGAGAGGTCATAACGACCGTCTGCCAAGCGCACGCCGATGCGGGCATTGGCCACGCCGTAGCCGGGGATGCGCGTGTAAATGGAGTTGCTGCCGCTGGTGTCGTTCGACGAGCGGTGATTGTAGTCGATGCGGGTGTAGACCGCGTCGTCGGGCGTAATCAGGCTGACCGGCTGCTCGAGATCGAGCGACAAGGCGTAGATGAACCGCGGCGCATTTGCGAGCTGCACGCCGGTAAGGTCCTGCACCTGCGTGACATTGCGGTTCTCCGGGGCGACCTGCGCGTTCCTGTAATCCTTGTAGACCGCCTCGTTGTAGGATGCGGAGGCGGTGAAGCGGACGTTGCGAGTCGGTGCGATGGTCAGATCGCCCTCGATCCCGCGCGAGCGAACGCCCGGAATGTTCGAGATGTAGCGGATCGATGAACTGGTGGTGCCGATCTGCTCGGTGATCCCGGCTTGGTAGTTCTTGACCTCCGTCCAGTAGGCCGCCGCGTTGAGCGTTATCCGGCGATCCCAGAACTGGCTCTTCACGCCCACTTCCCAGGCATTGACCGTCTCCGGCTTCACCACCGGGGAGATGCCTGCCGGTAGGTCGCCCAGGCTCAAGCCACCCGATTTGCTGCCGCGCGAGTAGGTGCCATAGACCAGCACATCGGGCGCGACCTTGTAGGAGAGAGTAAGCCGTCCGGTCAGGGCATCGTTCTTGAGACCGGTGGTATATTGCTTCTCGGGGTAGATGGCGTCCCGCAGGCCCTGTGCAGTCTTGCGATCCGTCGCGCTCAACAGCGAGAGGTCGTTGCCGGCGGCGGTGAACTGGTTGAACAGACCAGTCTTGTCCTCATGCGTGAAGCGCAGACCGGCAGTGATGCTCAGTGCGTCGCTGGCATGCCATGTAGCCTCGCCATACGCAGCATAGCTCTTGGTGATCGGCTCGATGACCGACAGCGAAAGGAACCCATTGAGGGCGTAGGTCGCGAGTGTCTGATTGGCGGTCGGATTGTTCCACGAAGCTGAGGCGGGACCCTGCTGGTAGTGCCCCAGAGCGTTCACGTTCTGCCAGAAGTAGAACAAGCCGACCACGTAATCGATCTTGCGGTTGCCGCTGGAGGCGAGGCGCAGCTCCTGGCTGAACTGGCGCTGGTGGTTGTCGGTGCCGCTGCGCAGGGTGACCGCAAGCGGGGTGGTGTCGGAGTCGTTGTCGGGGAGCCAATCCCAGCCACGCCAGGCGGTGATCGAGCTCAGCGTCGCCCCGCCGAGGTTCCAGTCGACCTTGGCGGAGACCCCGTAGCCCTTCATGTTGGCCTGGACCGGTCCGTTGACATCGACCAGGCGGGCGAACGGATCGTTGATGTTGAACCGAGGCGTGTAACCTCCGCGCAACGCCCGATCGAGCCAGTTGTTGGTCAGCTTGGCGCCGTTTGCATAGTTGGTAAACAGACCGACCACGCTGGCAATGCGCGAGTACGAGGTCTGCTTCGAGTAATCGCCGATGATGCGGATGGAGAGGTTCGGGTCCGGGGTGAGCTGCAGCTGCCCCCGCACGGTGAAGTTGTCGTAATCGTTGATCTTGCGACCATTGTAGATGTTGAACAGCGTGCCGTCGCGGTGCGTGTCCGAAACGGTCACGCGGAATGCCGCCAGGTCCCTGGCCAGCGGCCCGGTGAGCGAACCGCGCACCTGATGATAGCCCCCTTCACCCAGCGAGGCCTCGCCGGTGAAGCCCAGATCGAAGGAGGGCGCGCGCGTCGATATGTTGATCGCACCGGCCGTAGTGTTCTTGCCGTAGAGCGTTCCCTGCGGCCCGCGCAGCACCTCGACGCGGTCGATGTCGATGAAGTCGAACTGAGAAGCGCCGATGCGCCCGTAGTAGACGTCGTCGATGGTAAACCCGACGCCGATCTCGAGCCCATCGTTCTGATCGGAGTTGGAGCCGAGCCCGCGAATGTTGGCAAAGGTGTTGCGGGCATTGTTATTGCGGATCACCAGGGTCGGCGTGAGCTGGGCGAACTGGGTGATGTTGGTCGCGCCGATGCGCTCTATCGTCTCGCCGCTCACCGCACTGAGCGCGATCGGCACCTCCTGCGCCCGCTCCACCCGGCGGCGTGCAGTCACGGTGATCTCGCCATCTTTGGGCAGGTCGGCGCCCACGATGTCTGACGACGCACCCTCTTCAGCTGCGGCCACGTCGGTGGCTGCGGCGGCTTGCGCCGGGGTGATGGCCCACGTTGAGCCGGTGCCAGTCAGAATAGCGAGCGCGATAAACCTGGAACGTTTGGACATTGTATTTCCCTGTTGATTTCGGGCGCAAGTGGGCACCCCCGGCAGTGCATCTCTCGACACGGCCGAACGTCATGAAGCGGGACCTCGCTGCGTGAGCGCGGAGGGACGCGATGCTCTATGGGTGAGCGGTGCCGACCACCGGGTCGGGTGGCACGGTTGCGGCGGTCCTGTGCGCAACGCAGGCGCAAAGCAGGGGGGCCGAAGTTGTCCGTCGGCCTAAGCGGCCGGCACGCACCGCGGTTATCGGCTAGTCATCATGCGCATCGTATCACCTCATCAGTTGAGGGGATCACGATGCCGGGCGCGGTCGCCTGAGCATCGTGCGCTTTAGCGGTTGGTAACGCGGAGCAAGCTGCATCCCGATCAAAAGCCGCGAATGAGGACCCCCTGAAGTGGCGCAGCCCAGCCTCATCTCCGGCCGCGTCGAGGTATGTCTACTTAATCAGTCGAGTTTTATGGCGTCAATCCCAAGCTTTCTTTGAACGGCGAAAAGAGGATCTATTCGCCCCGCGTTCGCGCCATGCGGTCACCGGCGGGCGCCGACAACAGGCCGCTTTCGTCCCCGCTGGCGCTACATCTCGAACTGCCGTGCGGGCATTGTCTACAAAAATGGTTGAGTATATTGGATTGTTGGTCGGGACGTCAGCCGAGTCGGCCCGCCACCCTCTCGTTGAATCGGAGACAGGCGAAATGCCCGTGAACAATGCTTCGTCAGCTGCCGGCACCGAACCGCTGATCTTGCTGATCCCAGGTCTCAACAACAGCGGACCGGACCATTGGCAGACACGGTGGCAAGAGGCCCTGCCGAACACCGCGCGTGTCGAGCTGGGCATGTGGGACAATCCTCATCGGAACACCTGGGTCAACCAGCTCAACCTCGCAATCCAAGGCGCGCTCCAGCCGGTGGTTCTGGTGGCGCATAGTCTTGGTTGCGCCACAGTCGCCTGGTGGGCTGAGTACGAGCGGCCCGGAGCCGACCATCGCGTGCTCGGCGCAATGCTGGTGGCACCCCCGGATGTCGATCGACCTGGGTTGGATCCGCGACTTGCCCGGTTTGGCGCGTGCCCCCGGCGCGAACTGCCCTTTCCGAGCATTGTCGCGGCCAGCCGTAATGATCCGTACTGCAGTTCGCGCACGGCCATCTCGCTTGCTCGCGACTGGGGCAGTCGCTTCATCGATGTCGGGGAGCTCGGCCACGTCAATGCCAGAAGTCACCTGGGAGCCTGGCTTCAGGGGCAGCGTTTGCTAAATCAACTGATCGGGGACAGTTATGGTGTCTCCCCCCGAGGTAAGGCAGCGTCGCCGGGAGGGGCGTCCGCCGTCGCTCAGTCTCGTCAGCCAGCAAGTCGCTGACTACCCCGGCCGACGGCAATTCGCACCTAGGCGCTCGTAAGGGGCGTGGACAGGAAAAGCGCGTCGCTGGCGCCTTCGGGCGACGCAGCCCAACTTTTGTACGCAGGTTGCGTTGCAAATGAGATTGCCTAGCCTTCGGGCAAATTGCCATAGAAGAGCTGCGAGGATCCTGCTTGGCCCATGTTGTCTCAAAAGACCCGCTACACCATTCGAGCTCTCCAGCACCTTGCCGACCATTGGCAGAGGGGACCCGTCCGCCTGGACGCGATGGTTGAACGGCAAAACATTCCGCGCAAGTTTCTGACAGTCATCATGTCCGAGCTCGTACGGGAAGGTCTGGTGGTCTCGCGGCGCGGGAGGGTGGGCGGATACGAGCTGGCTGTCCCGCCACAGCAAATTCGCTACGGCGATATCATCCGACTAACCCGCGGAAGCGTCGCGCTGGTACCCTGCGCCGCCCGCAACGCCCATGAGAAGTGCGCCAACTGTTTGCCTGAGGGCGAATGCCGCTTGCGCGGGCTGATCCTGACCTTGCGGGACGAGACCGCGGCAATGCTCGACCGGGTGACCTTGGCTGACCCCATCCACGTGGAACCTCCATTTGCTGAAGCTTAGCCCGTCCCATAAAAGCTGCGCTTTACCTTCATCAAGGCATTCTCTTATTGTCTATTGAATGAGTAGACTTATGACGGCCTCCGCAAGGAGGCACACGCAATGGCGCAAACATCTGAATCGCGTGGGACTGACGCGAAGCGATCAACAGCGGATGAGGCAGCCGCATCTGCCATCAAGGCCGTAACCGAAGCCATCGGCCGCCTGCGCTATGGTGCGATCGGTCTCACGGTTCACGATGGCCGGGTCGTCCAGCTCGAAGTGACCGAGCGCCAGCGCTTCAGCTGATCCGCCATCCGGCGGCCATTTCTTGAACCACTTTCAGGGGCGCAGACCGGTCGGCCGGATGCATCCATTCCCTTATCCAAAAGGATTGGTAACATGCGTTCGTTCGTCCGCGGGGGCCTGCTGGCCGCAACCGCTCTTTCGCTTTGCGCGTTCTCAGCGCCCGCCTTTGCCGCAGAAGCGGCTGCCATCAGCGCTGACAGCGCCAGTTCCGAAGCTCAAGCCGATCCCGAAACCAGCCGGGGCGAGGTGATCATCGTCACCGCCCGCCGCCGCCAGGAGACTGCCCAGGCCGTGCCGCTGGCGATCTCGGTGATCAAGGCGGACTCGATCGAATCGACCGGCAACTTCAACGTGGTGAA